>Ga0193962_1000084_pt1 | contig 42951 bp, 89 predicted proteins | sample FB_5_MG_FD_140335 | JGI IMG/M metagenome (GOLD analysis project Ga0193962, IMG submission 140335) | Microbial mat bacterial communities from the Broadkill River, Lewes, Delaware, United States - FB_5_MG | ecosystem: Environmental > Aquatic > Freshwater > River > Microbial mats | place: USA... | reverse complement strand
CAGAGCTAAGTGGTCAAAACATAGAGGGTGCAATAACTTCTGCAAATGCACAAATAGGGAAAGGTGGTAGATAATATTAAAAGTCGAACTCTTGACCATTAAAAATTATGTCTTTTAATGCTTTAGATTCTTCTTTTTCTTCTTCTTTTATAATATCTTTAAAATGAACTATTTCTTTCTTTTTTATTTTTTTATCAATAGTATTACTCTTTAATGTATATGTAAGAAGTTTAACTTTTCCATCTTGATTCAATATATCTTTATTTAAAATATCCATTTTGTAGTAAGTAATCATTTCTGTTTTTCCTGAAATTGCTACTCCGTGTTTTACAAAACTTCCATAAAATGAATATTCTATTATCCCATTTGGAGAGTAAAACTTAGTTCCTTCATATTTTCCAATTATTTGCTTTTCTTTATTTATATCTATATGCTTATTATAGTGCGATTTACTCCTTTTTTGTATACTTTCAGATATTGAGTAAACTCTAGTATCATCTTCTATCTTCTTAACTTTATTATTTCTTTTAAATTCTTCTATCATTTCTTCAGGAGTCTTTTTAATAGTATCTTCTTTGTACTCTATTTCTTCAATAATAAAACCATTATAAGCACTGCTGTACATTTTTCCATCCAATGCCATTGCATTTTTCAATTTATAGAACTGTACATTTTCTAATTTTTTATTAACCTTTAATATTTTAAAAGCTCTTCTTGTTTTATTATTTTTCCTAACACATTCCACCAAAGAGTCTTTAAATTTTTCTATATATTTTTTTGGCTCACTAATATAAATTTCTTTTATTTGTCTCATTTTCTTATCCTTTAATTTTATATATGAAAACTATACACTTACTAAAATACAAAGTCAAGTATTATGATAAAATAAACAAATAAAAAGAAAACAATATTACAAAAGGTAACATTAATGCTAGAAGAAGCAAAAAATAAAATAGCACAAACTTACGGATTACTAAATAAAACAAGTGATAGCGATTATCTTGGTTTTGATGGTCGCTTTACTTTAGATGCTCGAATAGATGAAAAACTATCTCAAGCTTCAACAGTAACAAAATTCTATTTAGAAGATGGAAGCAATGCTGGAGATCACATCATAGTTGATCCTGTAATGCTATCTATAACTGGAGAAGTTGGAAAAGTAACATATCAACAAAGCTACTTAATGCAAGGGTATTTAAAAGCTCGTAGTCAGCTTGGTAGCATAGGAATATATTTACCAAATAGAACATTGTCGCAAATAAGCAAGATAGGTAAGACTGTAAATCAAGCCACTAATGGATTAAGAAAAGCAGAAGATGTAATAAATAAAATAGGAAGTTTGGGAGCTTACGGAGAGGATGATTTAGGATTAAAAGGACTTAAACAATATACAGATATTAACTCTCTTTTAGGTGGTAAGAAAACTAAAAATTTAGAATCTGATTTTTTAGCATTTGTAAAAGATTATGTGACTAATAGAAAAACTTTAAAAGTAGACACTGCAAAATTTGGAAGATTAGAAAATATGGTTATAACTAACTATTCCCTAAGTACTAATAATGTAGATGATTCAACTTCTTATACAATCGACTTACAAGAACTAAGAACTGTTAAATCAGTATCAACACCAGTTAAAGCAATATCTAAAAATACTAGCGGTGACGCTTCTTTACAAACAAAAGATAAAACTGATAAGGGTGTCGTACAAGGTACAAAAAAATCACTATTTACAAAAATAACAGATTTATTTTAAGGAAATAACAATGCTAGAATATACAATAACGAATGAACCAAATCAAAGCTTTGTAATCTCTTATGAAGATGAACAGATCGAAGTTAGTTTAGAATTTATAACTACTAAAAGCTTTTGGATAATGTCAATTATTTACAAAGGTAAGGAATACAACGGTATACGATTAAATAGTGCTGTAACTGCTTTTGATACTTATAATTTACCGTTTGATGTATTTATTAATGATGTTAATAATATCGGATTTGATGCCTTTGATATAAACAACTTTAAGAGTGGCTTCTACACATTCAATTTAATTGAAAGAGAAGAACTTGCAGAAGCTCGTGGGTATGAAGTAGAGTAGTTTATTTACTTTCCCATTCTATACATCCAAAATCACTAGAACAGTAAACAGTATCGAATCCTATTGCTATATCCCCACATCCACTAATACAGGTATTTTCATTATTATTGAATTTATCTTTTATAAAGTGTATGCAATTCTCACAAATTCTACTTTCAAAATCATCATAAATTTTATCAACAATTTTATCATTGTTTGTTAACTCATCACTTAAGCATTTCTTTGCTATTTCTCTTGTCATTTCTTTCTCCTTTTATTTATTATATACTACTATTAGAATAAACTACCTTGTACTTGTTTTAATCTTTTTTGTATGATTTCATAATAATCTTTGTCTAATTCGCAACCTACATAATCTAATCCTAAAGATTTACAAGCCAATGCAGTTGTTCCACTCCCCATAAATGGATCGAATACTATTTCCTTGTCATTTCTACTTTTACTAAGCAAGAATTCAAATAATTTTTCAGGTTTTTGTGTTGGGTGGAATTCGTTACCACTTCTAAAAGAATTTAATATGTTTTTACTTCTTCCGCCATTTAGCACTCTTTGGTTTGAATTTTTATCTAGTTTTATTCCGTAAAGAATCATCTCATAGCTTCCTGCATAGTCTGTTTTTATATCTCCCATACCCATCCCACCTTTATCCCATATTATTATGTTTTTTAAATGAAAGTTTTTCTGAAATTCTTGTTTGAAAATATCTATATTGTGCCAACTACAAAAAATATATAAATGTGAGTTTGGTTTAGTTATCCTTTTAAATTCACTAAACATTAATGGTAACCAATCTAAATTATTATCATTCTTTATTTTGTTGTGTTTTTTATTTTTAATATGTCTTTCATAATTCATCCCATAAGGAGGGTCAGTCAATACCAAATCAAAAAAGTTATCAGGTACAGTTCTCATATATTCTAAGCAATCCATATTATGAACTTTGTTTAATTCTATCTTTTTCATTTCTATTTCCTTTTAAATTATCTTTGTATTATTTTATAAACCATTCTTTTATACAATATTCTGCTGCCATTGAAAACAATGGTATCATAATGAATAAGAAAATAAAAACTACTGTATTGTTTTCTATATCCTTTTTATTTATTATTAATTTTATAACAGGTTGAAAAATAATACTCCAATAAACTATTGTAAATAATAAACTATATTTAAACATTTCTATATCCTTTTTATTTATATAACAATCATACACTATCAAAAATCATAAGTAAAGAATTTAGATATAATTTAATATAAAATTTCACACGATATTACGAAAGGTAACAGTTGAACAGATTTATAAAAGATTATAAGCTAGTAATAACAACAAGCACAAAAGCTATAACGATAACACCACCTTTAAATATAGAATTCAATGCTGAAAAATCGGCTTTATCGTATGGGCTTAATCGACTTAATTTAAAAGTATTCAATCTTAGTGAAGCAAATCGTAATTTAATCGTAAAAGATAAAGAGGGTAATAATTACATAGGTGTTGAGCTATCTGTTGGTTATGTGAATAATATGAAGCAAGTTTTTAAAGGTAATGTTTCAAGAGCATATCCTGAAAAAAATGGTACTGAGATAGTATCGGTAATAGAATGTATGGACGGCTTATTTGATGTGAAAGAAAGCTTTACAAGTGCAACAGCTTCAACTAAATTACAAGCGGTTGAGATAATCGTAGGTAATATGATGAACACTGAAATAGGTAAAATTTCACGACAAAATACAATATATCGAGATAAGGTTATAATGGGAAACAGCTATGAAGAGTTAAAAAAACTATTACAACCAGATGAACTTATGTATATAGAAGATGAAAAGCTTTATATCATCAAAGAGAATGAATCAGCAGAAAATTATGTAACTCTTATAAGTGCAGAAACTGGATTGATGAACACACCTAAAAGAGAAAATAAAATCGTGGAATTAGATACACGAATGAATCCGGCTATAAAAATTGGTGGTCAAGCTAAACTAGAAAGTATATACGCACCTTATTTAAATGGAGTGTATAGAATAGATACAGCTCGATTTGTAGGCTCGTATGATGGCGATGCGTGGGATATGACAATAAAAATGAGACAAGGAGCATAAATGGCAAGTTCTAACGACTTAGTAGACTTAATAGAAAATACGATACTTAAATATCTATCTAATACACATACGCATATAGTAGCAAAAATAACAAAAATAAACGATACTACAGTTGATGTAAAACCAGTTGATAAAGCTAAAAAGACAGATGGTATTGAGGTAGAATATCCAGTATTTCCAAAAGTACCACCTTTCTTTTTATATGGTGGTGTTAATAATATTACATTTCCTTTAGCAGTTGGGGATGATGTACTATTAATGATAAATGAAAGAAGTTTAGATAATTGGTATAATGGTTTAGATAATAAAGCACCTTTAGAATATAGAATGTTTGATTTTTCAGATAGTTTTGCATTGGTTGGTATTAAACCAAAGAAAAAAGCTTTTACTATCCCAAAAGATGGAAGAACACATCAAACTGGTGACACTTTGGCTACGGGCAATTATGAACAAATCGGGGACTATACTCGTGTAGGAAATATGACAATGACCGGTAACTTCACGCTAAATGGTAACCTTATAGTAAACGGTAATATAAATGTAGTAGGTGGGGATTTAACAGTCGAGGGTATATCTTTTTTAAATCATACACATCCACAAAACAACGGAAACGATGCAGGTGGTGGAGTTAATACTTCAAAACCATCTGCACCATAAGGAATTACAATGGCAATTAAAGTAAGAGGACTTGATAAAAACGGAGATTTTAGTTTTGGCAATGGTCTTGCTAATTACAAGATAAATGATGATGCAATTTTGCAAAATGTACAGACACGGCTAAAGAGTTTAAAAAATGACTTCTTTTTAGATACAGAACATAACATTGATTGGTTTGGAATTTTAGGAGAGATAAATAATCAAGATTTTGTTTTGAATGAAATCTACAGAGTTACACTTGCAACTGATGGCGTGATAAGTGTAGAAGATGTAAATGTAACAACTGTAGACAGCAGGAAAGCAACAATAGAAGTGAAATTCATATCGGAAAATAATACAGAAATATTAACAAGTTTGGGGATTATATAATGGCAAAAATTGACGGAACAGGAATAAGTATAGATAGCTTTAACGATCTATTTGATGCAATAGCAAGTGAGTATAAGGGTATATATGGGGAGGATATAAATCTTGACGCTTCAACTCCTGACGCTCAAAAACTTTCTATATTTGTAAAAGCATATAGAGATATGCAGGAGTTGGGTGTAGATATGTATAACTCATTCGACCCTGACACGGCTATAGGAAATCAACTTAATAAACTGATTAAATTATGCGGTATAGATAGAATACCTGCTACTAAATCAACTGTACAAATAGAGGTAACAACAAGTGCTACAGTATCACTAACAGCTGATTATGTGGTTAAAGATATCTTAGGTCAATTTTGGCAAATAGCAAACACACAGACGCTAACAACTGGAACTACAACAGTATCTTTCAAAGCACAAGATTATGGAATGATTGAAGCACAAGCCAATACTATCACAGAATTTGAAACAATAGTTTTAGGTGTTGAAAGTATTACTAATCCTAATAGTGCTACGGCTGGGCGTGATGAGGAAAGTGACACAGCATTAAAGATTAGAAGAAAAAAGAGCGTTGCTTTGCCTAGCAGGAATACTGTAGAGGGGCTAAATGCGAAACTTTTAAATGTAAACGGTGTTGTAGATGCGATTGTATATGAAAACGATGAAGATGTTTATAATGCAGAAAAAGATTTAAACGCTCATTCTATTTGGTGTGTTGTAGATGGTGGTATTCATCAAGATATTGTTAATATAATCGGACTTGATAAAGGTAGTGGTGCTGGAATGAAAGGTACTGAAGCTGGAATATATGCTGGGCAAATTCCACGACAAGATGGAACGACTAGAAATATACAAGTGCCAGTTAATTATGACCGTCCAACCGAAGTAGAAATATTTATAACATTAGATATAAAAGCAAAAATAAGTGGTGCTACTTTAGACCCTCAAGCAATAAAAAACGCCTTAATCGAAAAGACTTTTTTCATAAATGAGGATGCAATCGTAACAGAGCTTTACTCTTATGTGTATCAAGCAAATACAAACTTTATAGCTACTAACTTACAGTTCAGTAAAGACGATATTACTTATGTTGGAGATGAATTAACAGCAGATTTTAGCGAAAAGTTTATGATAATAGATGCAAATATTACAATAACGGAGATTTAAATGGATGATTTTATACAAGCTTATTTAAATTTATTAATTTACCAATATCGAGGAAAGCCAAAAGCAAGTGCTGAAATATCAACCATTGTAAAAGAGTTTGGAAGCATCTTTGAGCTCTACAATAGTTTTGAAACTGAATTTAACTTAGATACAGCACGAGGTAAGCAACTTGACATTATAGGTCGAATTGTTGGACTAAGCAGAACTGTACCGTTAGCAGTGCCTAAAAAGTATTTTGGCTTTGAAGATGATTCAACAGCCTATCCATTTAGTGATTTATTTGAAAGTGTTGTAACTTATCCTTTTAAAGAATTAGATGAACAAGAATATACAGACTTACAATTAAATGATGAAGATTATCGACAATTTTTAAAAGCTAAAATAAGTAAGAATTTCGCAGAAAGTGACATTATCTCAATTAATACAATAGTTATGTTTTTATTTGATGATTTAGCAGAAGTAGTTGATAATCAAAATATGACTTTAGATTTATATATAGATGCAACTATTGATGTAGACCAAGTTAGAACTATCAAACAACTCGACTTACTTCCTAAGCCTCAAGGAGTTAGATATAATAATGTTATATATAAATATTACAATCAAGAAACTTTCGGGTTTAGTGACGATGCAGACGCCTTAGGATTTAGCGATTTATTCGACACTAATATCAAAGGTGGACGATTTGCAGAAATTTTATTTTAAAAAAGAAAGGAATTAAATGCCAAAAATTACAAGACCTGACACGAATGTTCAAGGTTTCGGAACAACTACTGACGGAACTGGTAGAACGATATACGGAAGCGAAACTCAAAGCGATGATTTAACAGCTAACTTATCAGCAGAGTATCTTAAAGGGTGGAATGTTTTAGGGCAAAAGCCACCTAGACAATGGTTTAATGGTGCATTATTTACTAACTCTCAATTAGTATCGTACTTATTTCAAATGGGAATCCCTGAATGGAACGCTAATCAAGAGTACTACACAAATAGTAAATGTACTTCTCCGATAAACGGATTTACTTATGTATCAAAAACTGGTACAGCTCCGAGTACTCCGAATCCAGGTACGACCGACCCTAGCCTTGATAGTACTAATTGGAGAATTGAAACTATGCAAACTATTGGTGACCAAACAATAGATGGTTCTAAAACATTTACATCTAATCCATTAAGTACAGCAACTCAAAGCACGAATGCAAATGCATTAACAAAATATAGTGCAGTCGTTAAAAATACAGGCAATGAAACAATAGGTGGCGTTAAAACATTTACATCAATCCCTATTGCACCAACACCATCAGCAGGAGATAATAGTACAAAGGTAGCAACTACGGCTTTTGTAGTAGCTAATGCAGGTGGTTTTGACACAGCAGGAACTGGTTTAAGTTCTAGTGGTAATACTCTTAATTTTTATCCGTATAGTTTAGGGACGGTAACAACTACTTTAAGAGGTAGCGATTTTGTAGTAGTTTCAGATAGTACAGTTCCTAAAAAAATCACACTTGATAATTTCGGTAGAGAGATAATGAACGCAAGCGGTTCAGCACCGATATATGCTTGTAGAGCTTGGGTAAATTTTAACGGTACTGGAACAGTAGCTATTAGAGCAAGTGGAAATGTTAGTAGCATTACTGATAATGGAGCTGGTAATTATACGGTTAATTTTACTACTCCTATGTCAGATAACAATTATTGTTTATCAGGAGTTGCTATTTGTTATACTACTGCTAATACAAACCCTATTCCAGTTTGTTTATTCGGTGAAAGTAGCACGGGAGCTACAGAGAAGACAATAACCTCTTGTAGAATTGTTACCACTTTGGGGAATGGACTTGCCCCTTTAGATAATGCAGATGTATCAGTATCGTTTAACAGGTAAAAAGGAAATAAAATGAGAATAAAAACAGACGATATGAAAGCATATATGAAAGAATATAATAATCAATATAAGGAGATTTTATGTCAAATCGCATAATATATAAGAATACGGATGGAAGTGTAGGAGTTTTAATCCCTACACAAGAAGCTTTACAATATTTTAGTCTAGAATCTATTGCTGAAAAAGATGTACCAAAAGACTTACCATACAAGATAGTTGAGGACACAGATATTCCAAATGATAGGGAGTTTCGTGACGCTTGGGAATGGGATAATTCAATAGAACCAGATGGCTTCGGTGGTGAAAGCAATGAGTTCGATGCAGAACTGTTAGCTAATTACAATGGAGTAAATAATGATAGTAATAAATAACGAAAAAGCAATAGAAATAGTTAAAGATAAAATAAGAGCGTGGAGAGAAGCAGAGTTTAAGAAGAATGATGTAGCTATTCAAAATGCTTTAGTAGATGGCGACGAAACTGCAAGGCAAGAAGCAGTTGAGTATAGAGATTATTTAAGAGATTTACCAGCTCAATGCGAGGGAAAATCTCTTGATGAGTTAAAAATGATTTTGAGTTCTTTAGATGAATGAAGATGTGGTTTTGGAAAATATTACAAAAGCTGATTTACAAGCTATTTTAAAAGATGCAGGTACTCAACAAGCTGTTATTTGGGTATCTGATAGACCAGAGGTATAAAATGTTAGAACCAATAGGGAGTAAATACAGACTAATAAGACCAGTAAAATATAAAAAGTTTAAAGGTTATTAATATAATGGGTAGTAAATACAATGACTTCAAAAGAGATTTAGACACTCTGTTTAAAATTACAAGAGATAACGAAAATAAATGCAGAACCAAAAGAAGAGGTAGAAGATAAATGAAACTAGATAAAGCAGATGAAGTGATAAAGCCACCAAACATTCCAACCAAAGAACAAGAAGAAATTAACACTATAGTAAACGGTGCTTTTGAAGACTACAAACAACAAGAGCGTAGACAAGTCGGAAACGATAAAGTCTATGAAGTTGCATTAGAAAATAAAAATGAAATGCTAAGAATAATAAAAGCACTTTTAAAAATAAGAGAAGAGCAAAGAAAAACAAATACTTTATTTGATGGATTTTTTAAGAAGACTTGGAAGTTAGCAATTTCAATATTTTTTATATCTTTATTGTCGGGATATTCTATTGCTGTATTCCATCATAACAGCATAAAGCCATTTTTTAAAGACATAGTAAAGGAAGTGTTTAAAACAGTAGTAAAGGTAGATTCATAATGCCTTTGCTAAGCTTTTTAGGAACTAAAGCTTTTAAGTATATTTCGGGTGGGTTGGCACTAGTTTTATGCTTATACTTTGTTTACTCTAAATTAGAAACTGTACTTACAAATAATACTGTACTAAGAGAAAATTTAAATGAGAAAGAAAAACAAATCTCTATTTTAAAAAGTAACAATATAGAAGAGAAACTAAAACACAAAGAAGAGTTAAAAGTTTTAGAGTTCAATATAAAATCTCAAACACAAAAAGAAGTTATACAGAAAACAGTTGATTCTTTTAAAAAAGTAGATCCGTTTAAACCAGTTATTAAAAGGGGGATAAAAGAATATGAAAATGTTGATCATACTCCTGTTAGCTTTAGTCTTTAGTGGTTGTGCAAACAAAGAAAAAGAGATTGAGTTACAAATAAAAGATAGACTCATAAAAACAAAAGTCTATGAGTTCAAAACGGTTGATATAAATGGTGCTAAAATATCAATATATACGGCGTATGTTTCAAGTCCTACAGTAAGGGTTGGAGTAAACGCTTATAAAGAGAATGTACCAAATTATGAGATTATGTTAGCACCAGCGGATGTACATAATGTTTGTAAACCGTATTTGAATAAAGCTAAAGGTTTCTATAGGGGCGTAACAGATTTTTACGAGTTCCAGATAGATGAATACAATAAAATAACAAAGGAAGAAAATGAGTAAATTTTTAGACAATTTAAAAAGAGTATGGGTGGAAACAGTAGTTTCTATAGTTTTAGTAGCAGTTTTATTTATGGGTTTATATAGCTTTTTACCAAATCCATTACAGCTTTTAGTATTGAAAGCAACATACATAAGCGTTGGTATATTACACGCTCACTTAATCGGTAAATTGATTATCCCTACAAAAGTAGAATGGGGTTTCAAAATTCACAATCAAAGCGGTGCGTTTTGTGTAAGACTAGCTTTATATGTAATCGTGCCTTTATGCTACGCAATGGGAGCATAGAACAAGATGAAATTAACTTTATTAGCATTTGCATTCGTATCGGTTGTAAGTGCTAATAGTTGCGATAGATATGTACACGATGTTAGAAAAGCTCATTACCAAGTGTTTGGACTAGACTTCCCTTATCATTATGGAGTGGCTCAACTACAAAAAGAAAGTGATTGTAGAGATGTAATTTCAGGGGATGGTATAGGTAGTCAAGGGATGGCTCAAATTACTTATAGATGGTGGAAAAAGTTTCTTGATAGTAAGGGTATAGATGATATACGAAGCGTAAGGAATCAAACTTTAGCACAAGCGTATATTATGAAAAACTCTAAAGAACAAGCTTTTAGTAAGAGAATGTACTCGTGGTATATGGTATATAATGGTGGTGGTGGAATAAATACTGAAATTAAAAAAGCTAGAGAAGATTTAGGAATAGTTGATATTAAACATCATATAGCTATGAAATACTGTACTAGAAATAAAATCATATATGGCAAAACAGCGTGTGAAATAAATTATGATTATCCAGTTAAGATTTATGAGTATGCGAAAAGGTGGAAATTATTTGGAGATGGAGGGTATAAGTTTTGGTAGAAAAATTAAAAGCGTTTTGGTTAGTATTTAAAAAGTATTATATTATTATCGTAACATTGTTGGCTTTTGTGTGGAGTCCAATTTTTTATTATAATTTTGATAACGAACCAGCAATAGGAATAGACTTTTTTGAATATAAAAAAAGCTTTACGATTATAACGAATGGAACTGATTAAAAAGTCCACTCGTTAAAGTATCCGTAAATTAAAAGACAAATCATAACAGCTATTAAAGCTATATTAGCGACTGTGTATCTATGATCTGTTTCTTTTCTCCAATTTCTTTGATCTCTACTATTGTAATGTTTCATACGCTCACCTCTCTCAATTTTGCATAGTCTTCAAATCTTAAGCCACTTTGAATCCAACCATTACGAATATAATCTATAATTAATTGATCTCTATTATGCACTTCTTTTCCTTTTTAAAAATTCTTTTTGTAACTGTATTTCATCATCAGTTAATTTTCTACTGTGTAAAATTGGACTAACTGTATCAATCGCTTCTTTTAAACCATCTTCATATTTTAAACGATGTGCCATTGAACAAAACTTTCCTGTTGATTCTTTTTTACAATATAAACATTTCATACTAACAACTCCTTATTCTCGTGTATATTACCAACCATTATTCCACCAAGGAAAAGAACTTCTACTAATTTATATTTTTTATAATCCTTTGATAAACAAATCCAACCAGTATCTTGATAATCCCACTCTACTTTTAAAATTCCAAATTCTATATGCTTTATAATATCGTGTTCATAAACTTCATTTTGATTTAGTTTATCTTTTAATCCAGTATATTGCATAGCTGCATTATAGTCAAATCCAAAATCTTCAGTTCCTTTATTTAGATTAAAATAAAAAAAACTATTACTTACACTATTAAAACTTCTAAATTTAATATCTCTCATATTCCTATACCCTTTCTGGTTACAAGTTCTTTTTCTATATTTTCGACCAATTTTTTAGCTAACTCGTACTTTTTTAAAAGTTCATTCATAGAACAAGTTGTTATATCATCAATTCTTTTGTCTTTTATGTATTTTTGATTTTCTATGTAATAATTGTATGCAATTAATGATTCTTCTTTTGTTTTATAACCTCTCTCTACAATATCATAAGAGCCTTTTTCTAATGGTTTTTCATAGTATGTGTATAATATACCAGTAATCATAGGAAAACCATAACTTACATAATCGTATTTAACAGTAAATGTATCTCCAAATCTTATATCATCTTTCATATCATTATCCTTAAAAAGGAATCTCATCATTATCATATACAGGCATTTGATGATTGTTTTGCACCTGCTGTTGCGGTGCATTGTATTGTTGCTGCGGTGCATTGTTATTACTATTTGCTTTATCTATAAATGTAAAACTTTGAAGTTTAATAACTACCTTGCTTCTATTTTGTTGGTTATTATCAGTCCAAGTTTGCTGTTCAAGCTCACCAGTTATTCCAATCATTGAACCTTTTTTAAAAAACTTATTTACATTTTCCGCTGTTTTCCCAAATGCTGTAATATCAAACCACGATGTTTTTTCAACTTTTGTACCATCTTGTTTTTTATAATCTTGATTAACTGCTATACTAAAGTTAGCTATTGCACTCCCTGAAGTTAAAAACTTAATTTCTATCTCTTTACCAATTCTTCCAATTACATTAACATTATTCATTCTATTTTCCTTTATTCATTTTTTCTAATCTAATTAAAAGCTCACTTTTAAAACCAGTTTCTTTAGCTATTTTTATATCTCTATCGTATTGTTCTTTTGTTTCAGTAAATATACTATTGAATTTCATTTTTTATTCCTTTGATTTTAATTTCACCTATTGAATCATTTAACATCATAATAGCAGTTTCTTCCAGTTCTAACTTTCTAGCTATTTTCATAATAGAATCTACATCATCAGAAACTCTTTTAAATAGTCCATCCGTAACATCTTCTAAAATATCAATATCTCTTATTAATTGTTCTTCTTTATTCATCGCTTATCCTTTTTTTGTAGTAACATTATCGCATACAGTTTAAAATAAATCAAGCTTTTTAAACCATATACGATATTAATTTAAAATCGTGTTACTATTTGTTACTTAAATACTCTTCTAATAAACTACTCGAATGAAAAAGCAAATTATCTAAGTCCATAACATTTTCATAGAAGTCTTCTTTACTCATAATATGAATACCGAATTTACTTTCTTTATGATGTGATTTACATAATGGAACTACTCTACTATCATCTCTACGCTTACCTTTTATTCTTTTTACATCCGTGATATGATGCACCTCAATATCGTGTCTACCACATACTACGCAAGGGATATTGTTAGAATGTATCCATCTTGCATATTCTGTAAAATTAAATTTAGGCTCTTTATGTTTTCTAGTTTGCTGTTCTTTTGTTATTCCTATACGCATTTCTAATCCTTTTTTTAATATTTGTCATATCCTATATGCTTATAGTGCTTCAATTCATAAACTTTTAGATATCTCATTCCGTAATTTTCATAAACCATATTTTTATCCTTTTATTTAGTTAAATGTATTTTCTACTGCTTTATTTATATTTTTAGTGTATTCTTTCATATAGTCATCTGCAAAATCTTCATCAAGCGAGCTTATAGAAAGCATATCGCACTTAGTTTGATACATACCAGCTATAAAAGCTTTTCTTGTTTCTCTTATTTGTATTTCACTTGCGTCTTTTGGTAGTGTCATGTCTAAAAATTTGTTTACTTTTTCATTAACATCAATACTTATTATTTCTTTCATCTTCTTATCCTTTATTTAAATATTTTTATTTTGTACCAACTCGATACACCGCTTACTTTAAATCTTGCTATTAAGTTATTTAGTTTCTGCTTCATTTTGAATCGTAATAAAAAGTTATCACAGCAAAATCTTTATTTACTCCATCTATTTCGCAAGTTCCGTGTTCTCTCATAAAAAAGTCACATTTATTTTCGTTGATTATTTTTTTTATTTCTGATTCACCTGCTTTTGTATGTTTTGAATACCTACTTGATACTATTAACTGCTTGTTTGTATGTTCTTTTTCCATCTTCTATTCCTTTTTATCTATTATACATTTCTATCATCAAATCCCACTCTTCTTGCACAAGTGGAAGAGTGATATCATTTTCGCTACATACTTTCATAACATATTCAATGTGTTGTAAAAGTTCCTTTGTTTCAATGTCTTTAGTAGATATTTTGCAATCTCTTTTAACATCAACTCCATAATCTAAATTCATTATCTTGAGTAATTGTTTTAACTCTTCTAAGCTACTATAATCTTCATACTTTACAATCTCAAACACTTTATTAGTTCTAGTATCTAAAAGCTCATTAAAGCGAATACTATGCGATTTATTAAACATATCACTTAGTATTCTACTATGATAAAATTTGTTAAAATTACTTGATATGAATTTCATTATCTAACTACTAAACTTTTGCTTCTCACTAAGTTTGCACCAAAAAAGCTCTCTCCATTTTTTTCAGCCAACAACATAGCTTCTTTAACATCTTTAGCAATAATCTTTTTTTCAAATTTACAATACTTGTCTTGTATAGAATCAATATCAATCAAATCAACCTTTACGCTATTTGTAAAGTAAAAATTGAACTCATCAGTCTTTAGCTTCTCTCCATCCAATAAGCTTAATTGTAACTCTTTTAAATAGTCTTGAAACTTTTCAGTCCTCTTGATATTAGCGTCCTGCACCGCTTTTTTTTCTTTGAATCGTGCTATTTCATTATTTAAAGATATTTTATAATCTTGTATTGCATTTAGTTTTTCTTCTTTTGTAGCGTTTATTTCTGCTTCAACTATCGCTATCTCTTCATCTGTAAAATTAAATTCCCCTGTTACTGGATCAACATCGTTTTTCATTCTCTCTATTAATCTTAATTTTTCTACTATTTCATTTGTTGTCATTATTTATCCTTATTTTTTTAATAGTGTTGTATAAGCTGTATTTAGTTGGCTTAATGTGAATTTTTCTAACTTGCACCCATACGCTGTTTCTATTGCTGTTATATCAAAGTTTTTAGTTTCTGCTAATTGTTTAATATCGTTAATTGAATATTGTTTAGTCTTTTGTTGTTGTTTTGGTGCATATCCACTAGCGTAATTTCCATCATCGTCAGTTTGTTCTAATCCAAGCATAGTAACTAAAGCATATCTTCTAGCGTAAGTTATCGCACTTCCAAGTTTCTGCATATCTGAAGCACCTACATAAGATATAAATCCCTCAATAGTATCTTTACCATCTAAATCATAGATAACTGTTTTAAGACCACTTTCTGTTGGTATTTGAATATATCCTAAACCGCTTTCTATTAAAGGATTTTCTATTGCATCCATAACATCTTCTAATTTTGAATATTTCGATTTATGAAATGGATTTACACCGTTCTTTTTTACTTTACCAACAATTTTGCTAAATTCATTTAACTTTTTATAAATACTCATCTCTTATCCTTTAACAACTATTTTAATACCATTTTTATAAATAGTAATACTTTTAAACTTATAATCCGAATCCATTAACCAATCTAATTCTTCCATTTTTTACCCTTTTCAATATCTCTTAATATTTTTTTAGCTTCTTTCAAAGTTCCAATTCTCATAATCTCGCTCATTGGAACATCTCCCATCTTAGAAGCCAACTCTATAGTTTGCTTATCATCTATAGTAACTCTTGTTCTTAATATTTCTTTTTTTTTCAAATCCTTATCCTTTTTTTAACTTGCTAATAAATCTAATAGTCTTCCATCAATCTCTAAAACTGTTTGAACTATTATTTTTTCATCATTTTTTAATTCCGATTGTAATTTATATTCAAATTTATCTTTATTAAAATTTTCACTATCACTACAAAGAAACCAATCCTTAGCTCCTAAAACTCTTTTTACTGTGTATTCCATCTCTTATCCTTTTTTGTTTGTACTGAAATTGTAGCTACTATTTACTTAAAGAAATATAAAAGTTGATGCAAAATTGTAATTACAAAGATAGCTACATTCTTAACCTTTATTTAAGTTAGTTAATGCAATAATTCTTTATCAAAACATAAAGGATAAGTAAATGAACAAATTTAAAAAATACTACACTAATGTATTTGTAGCAGAATGTGAGGAAGCAAAAACTAAGGGAGATATAATAGTATTAGAAACTAAATATAGTAAAGAAGTTGAATGTGAAGTTTTTAATTTGGTATCTACAGCAAACAATAAATACTATTATTCAATAGTACGACTAGAAGATATGAATTATGCTGAAAAAAAAGCTACTAAATATATAAAAAGTGCAAATGTGGCTGATAACAATAGTCATAAAGCTTGGGAAGCTTCAAAAGAGGGGGCTGAATTTTTAGTACTTGCAGAACCAATAAAAGTAGGACATCATTCAGAAAAAAGACATAGAGCGTTAATCGAAAGGAATAATAAAAGAATGTCAAAATGTGTATCAGAATCAGATAGAGCTGATACGCTTAGACAAAAATCGGAATATTGGGAGAATAAAGCAAAAGAAATAACTCTTTCTATGCCTGAAAGTTTAGAATATTTTACTTTTGAATTAGACAAAGCAAAAGAATATCACAAAGGCTTAAAAGATGGAACTATTAAAAAAGAACATAGCTATTCAGTAACTTATGCAAATAAAAAAGTAAAAGAACTTACAAAAAAAGTAGAAATAGCAAATATATTATGGGGTGTGTAAAATGTATAAAACATTCAAAACAAACTCACAGAACCACAAAATACTAACTTACTTACAACAAGGTAATTCTCTAACTTGTTTAGAAGCTGTTATCAATAACTTTTCACATAACCTTAGAAGTAGAATAGCTGATTTAAAAAGAGCTGGTTATATGATAGATGTAAAGCAAAAGAAAATAAGCGGTGGATATGTTGCTGTTTATAGTTTGAAAGGGAAGTAATGAAATTTACAATAGAAGTAAACGCTAAATGCAGAAACTGCAAACATTGGGAGGTTACGACTGATGATGATATGTATTTTTTAGAAAATGATGAAACATTTTGTAAATTAGATAATAAAAAAAGAACAGATGCAGAAGATTGTGACAAAATAGATGTCGACATACTTACGCTCAAAGACAATCTAAAAAGTGCAGGATATGAAAAAATAATATTAGGAAGAATATAATGAACAAAATTAAAAACAGTCAATTAAATACGATTCTAAGCTGGTTAAATCATATGTGCTTTGAAGAGATAACAAAGAAGTACAAAGAATGTAACGAAGTAGAGCGGTTAGTATATGATGTAGAAAAATACTATAGCAAAATGAAGCCAACTCAAATATGTAATAGCGATTTAGACAGAGTTACAAACAAACTTAAAGAAGTACAAACTACATTCGAAAAGGAAGAGACCTTACTTGATGAAAACGGTAACCAAATAATGCAGGGCAAGAGTATTCAATGTATCGATTACAGTCCGCAGCTTTTAATGATAACATCTTTAGATCACTTAATCAATGTTGAGCGTGATCTATCACTACGGATTAAATTCAGTCATATTAATTTTAATGAGTTATTTGAAGATGTAGAGAAAAAAGACAGTAAGTTGTTTTATAGCACTATGAAAATATATAATAAAATGATAGGGGTAATTAATGGGTAATAATAATATAGAAAAAGTACCGGTTATATTAACAAAAGAAAACTATAAAAAGCTTTTGGATATTGGTTATAGTATGGGAGAATTTGACTTAAGTGATGATAATATAATAAATACAGCTCTTGGAGTTTTGTTACAAAAAGATGAAATGAATCTAGCTTCAAATATAGAGAACTTGGTTTATTGCTTAACTAACAACCATAAAGAAGAAGCAAAAAAGAAATTTAAAATAGTTTAAAATAGTTTAAAAAGCATATCACTTGATAATTAATTTATCTTGTGGTATAATACATACATAATATTTTAATAAAAAGTTTTTTCTAACCAGAGGGTCGAAGTTCTAGGAACTAAAGCGATTGTCACTCGATAAGAGCTTTGGTTAGAGTAAATATAATTATTTAAAAATAATCTGATTATGAACTTCGACCCTCATTAATCAGTTTTACTACTATAGTCGATAGGAATAAAAATGAAAAAAGAAATAAACATGCTTAGTAATTTATTTACTACAGATTACAGACTAAAATTAGTCAAAAATTCAGAATTTAAACTTTACACTAATGGAAAGATAAACTTACCACCTGAGGACATTAGACTTTCTTTAATTGTAAATAACAAAAATCTAAACTTTTCAGAAAAAGCTGAAGAATTAAGAAGAGTTAAAAGACATATCATTGATACAGATGAGGTATTAACTTATGAAAAGAGATAGTTTTATATTTTATAGAAGTTTCTATGAAGCTTTAAATGATATGCCTAATGAGTCACAATTAAAGATATATCAAGCTATAGCAATGTTTAGTATGGATTTTAAAGATCCTGAACTTACTGGAATAGAAGCAACAATATTTAAACTAATTAAGCCACAATTAGAAGCAAATAATAAGCGATATGAGAACGGAAGCAAACCAAAACAGAAGCAAAACAGAAGCAAAACAGAAGCAAAACAGAAGCAAGATGAAAGCAAAAATAAAGCAGAAGAAAGCAAAGAGGAAGCTAATAAGAATGATAATGTAAATGAGAATAACAATAACAATAAGAAATTTTCTTTTTCTTTATCTTCTACTAAACAGATTTCTAATACAAGTAAAGAGTATCAAGCTAAATTAAAAGAGTATATTCTATCAACTAATTCAAAAATGACTTTTGAAGATTTTTATGATAGTTGTGAAATGAAAGGGTATAAATATAAAAACTTTAAACTTGCATTTAATAACTGGAATAAGAAAAATGACAATAACGAAAATAAAAACATTAGGGGAATAGGAGCTAATTACTTAAATGGATAATACATATACTTTAAACATAGAGAGAGCTATCTTATCAAGCGTTTTATTTGATTATGAGGTAATGACAACATTAACAGAAACTTTAAAGCCTAGTGACTTCTATCTACCAGCACACGAAGTAATATTTGAAACTATGATAAAAATGTTCAATGAAAATTTACCATTAGATGAAGATTTTTTAAGAAAAAGAATTGATCCAAAAGTTGTAAGTGATAATGTATTGATTGAAATATTAACAGCTAATCCGATTTCAAATATAATGGCATATATACAAGATATTAGAGAGGGTGCAAGACTTAGATATTTAACAAAACTTTCTACTAATATAAAAAAACAAGCATTAGAAAATGAAATATCTTCAAATGAAATATCAGATTTTATTAAAAAGAGTATTGATGATATGGATGCAGACATTGACAATATAGAAGATTTTAGTGGTGATGATATTATGAATACACATTTTGAAAAAGTGCCTTTATTTACGACTGGTATTGATTGTATAGATGATGAAATTGATGGAATAGCAAACGGACAATTAATTTATGTTACTGGACTTGAAGAAACAGGAAAAACACATATCACATATAAAATTATGGAAAACATTAGCCAGTCAAGAAAAACTGGAATAATATCTTTAGAATTTGGAAAAGAAAAATTAAAAGATAGATTATCAAATATGATTAAAAATAATCATCAGTTAAATCCATCTAATATAAAAGCTTCTTTTAATTGTCATAGCATTACAAAGTTAGAAAAAACTATTAGAAAATGGGCGAATGATGGATGCAAATTTGTTGTTGTAGATTCGATAAACTTAATTGAGAACTCTTTAATTAAAGATAGATTTGAGCGTGTTTTAAACATAGGTACAAGACTATTCAAATTAGTTCAGCAATTAAATATAACAATGTTTGTAATTAGCACAAGTACAAAAGAAGATAATAAAAACGGAAACCCTAGTATATATGGTGGTCAATTATTAAATAACTATTGTGACCAAAAGTGGCATATATTTAGAGATTTTGAAACAGAGGGTAGAATGTTATGGATCAATAAAAACAAACAAAATTTTAGATACCCAAAAATAGAATTAGATTTTTCAAAAGAGGGACATATATATAAAAAAGGTGAATTTTACAGAACTAGAAAAGAACCGGAAATTACTGAATATAAAATGGATGAAACAGTAAATGTAGATATTCCTGATATAGATTATTAAGATGATAGATACAAGATGTAAAAAGTGTAAATGTATTTTAGTAGATTCACTGATAAAAATAAAAGGATTATAGGGATGGATTATTACAATATAAAAGCAAATTACTATATAGATTCAGTTTCTATTGAAGCTGATGATTTTGAATACATAGCAATTTGTAAAACTCACGACGGTATTCAAATAGATGAAAGTTTAAAAGATAAAGAAGAAATAATTATCAAAAAATGTAGAGAAATAAAAAAACTTATGTTTGAATTACGAGAGATTGTAGGAAAATAAATGACAAAAGCAAAACAAATAATAAACGGAAAACTAAAGTGCAGCACTTGTAAATATTTGTTACCTTTAGAAGAGTTTGGAAAGCACAAAAGAACATCTACAGGTTATCGAAGCAACTGTAAAGCGTGTGAGAATTTAAAGCAGCGTAAGAAATATAACAAAGTTCCAACAAATACTGGAATAATCGGAATTTATGCAATAGAGTGCGATCATTGTAAAAACACATTTACAACTAAAATTGTTAATCAAGTATTCTGCAGTCAAAAATGTAGAAAAAGAAGTTGGTACGAAAAAAATGAGATGAAAAAGGATAAGGAAATATGAAAAAAATAATATTACATTTATGTGCGGATATAGGAAGCGATAGCAGATATTATCAATTAGATGATAATTATGAAGTTATAAAAGTTGGAAAAGATATAGGAGTTGAAAATTATACACCTCCTAAAAATGTTTATGGCGTAATAGCAAACCCACCTTGTACTGAATTTTCAACTGCTAGAACAAATGGAAAAGCAAGAAGTCCTAAAGATGGTATGTTTTTAGTTGAACATTGTTTGCGAATAATAGATGAGTGTAAACCTAAATTTTGGGTAATTGAAAACCCTGCAAGAGGTGTACTTAAAAAGTATTTAGGAGAGCCTACATATAAATATGAGCCTTGGTGGTTTGGAAGTCCTTGGACTAAACAAACAGCTTTATGGGGCGAGTTCAATATCCCTAACAGAAAATATACTAATTGGGAAGATGTTCCAAAAAATGATAAGTTATATATTCGACCAAATAGACCAAAACCATCATTAGCTTTTATGCACAAAAGTGCAATTAATCTAATACCAGAATTTGAAACATTTAAAAATGATGTTAGTTGTGATATGCACTTTAGAAGTTTATGCAGCCAAAAGTTTGCAAAAGCTTTTTATGAGGCTAATAGATAATGGCAATTAAAGGCGATAAACTTCAAGAGTATATATCGAAGCAAGAAAAGAAAGTTTATAGAAACTCGCAATGTGATGATTGCAATTGTCATTTGTGCGATGTGAAGCTTTATAAAGGGAAAACTGATACTAAGATATTATGCAAGAAATGTTTTAATAAATACAAATTATAGTAATTAGTTATCATAGTGTTATAATTTTAACTTTAAATTAAGTTTTCTAGTGTATACTTCTTATATCAAAACAACAAAAGGATAAGAGATGAATTTATATGAAGTAAAAATGGGAAGAAAATACGAAGTAGTTAAAGCAAGCAACATGATGGAAGTATCTAAGATTTGTGAAGAAAAAGGTTTTAGTGATTTCAGAAGTTGTGGGATGATGAGTATATCAGAACTTGCATATCATAAAGAATTTGCACCTATATTAAGTGAGGTGTAGAATGAGAGAGATTAAATTTGACACTATGGTGTTTATTAGAGGTACTCTAAAAGGAGAGGGCAAATGGTTTCATTATGTTATGACATTAAAAAAAATAACAGAAACTAAATTTTTATCAAATTTTGAAGATACTGTTTTTAGGGAATTCACGGGAATTAAAGATAAAAATGGAATAGACATTTATGAAAATGATTTAATAAAGCACGAGGATTTTAACGGAATTGGGGAGATTACATTTAGTAGAGGTTGTTTTCGTGCATTTGATTTTACATTGGCTAATTTTGAAGAGATACATCCAATAAGTAAAATAGAAGTGGTTGGGAATATATATGAAACCAACAGATAGAAACATAGCTAAACATTTTGGAACAACAGCACAAACACTTTCAAGATGGAAAACTGAAAGCATAGAGCTAAATAGAAGATACAAAGCAATGAGAGAATACTACATAAGAAACGAAGTATTGAAAGATGGCGATAGTTATTGTTTTGAACATCAAGTAAGCGAAGTATTATTAAAAAATAAAAAGGATAAATAATGATAATAAGTAAAGAGTTATTGAGTGATGTTTTAGAAGAAAAAGTAGTCCGTGTTCACATAATGGAAAATATGACTTATATTTACTTTTTAGATAGTAACCAAGAATATTTTATGAATATTCACGAATTAGCTAATAAGTGTAAAGAGTGGGCATCTATAAAAGGATTTAGACTTACGAGTTTCCAAGATTTGGAAGATGGATGTTGTGAAGTTTCTGAATCAATTAGTTACCCACCTTGTTTGTTTTCTCAAATTTGCAAAACAGAAGCAGAAGCAATATTTGAAGCGTGTCAATGGATTTTAGATAATGGGTAAAAAATTAAAAGAAAAGATGGACTACATTAAGGAGTTAGAAGATTTTTCTAATAGCCAAACTGAAACAATAATGAAACAACGAAAAGAGATAATAAATAAAAATGAAAAAATAAAAAAATTAGAAGAAAGCATAAGTGAATATATAGAAGATTTAGAAAAGAGCAATAGAGGATTAGAAGCTTTTATTCAAACACAAGAAAAACATTTAAGAATAGCAGAAAAAGCAATAGAGAGAAAAGACAAACAATTTTACGGACTAAGAGCAGCATATCAAGATGAAATAATAAATAGAGGAGAATAAGATGGATAACAATATTAATTTAAGCAATTTAGTGACTATAGAAATAAAAGAATGAAAAGTAAAAGTAAGTATGGAAACAAAAAAACATATAGAATAATAAACAATGAAAAGATTAAATTTGATTCATTAAAAGAAGCTAGATACTTTGATTTACTTTATGCAAGAGCTAATAGGGGGGAGATAGAAGAACTCACTCTACAGCCAAAGTATGAGTTAATACCAACTATAAGATGGGATGGAAAAACATTAAGAAAAATTACATACTCTGCAGACTTTAGATATAAAGAAAATGGAAACACTTATGTAATAGATGTAAAATCTTCTGCAACATTTCAAACAGATGTGTATAAAATAAAGAAAAGATTGTTTCTTAATAAATATAGAAGTGAAGTAATTTTTAAGGAGGTATATTAAACTAAAGAGTGAGAGAGATAATCACTCTTTAATCTCTAAAATGAATTATAAGCTGTACGCTTGTAAAGGATAAGTAAACAAACGAAGTGTAATTATAGCACAGTTTACTTAAATAAAATAAAAGTGTATGAAAATACAACAACTTAACTATGAGAGGATAGATAAATGATACATGAAATAATAAACCCAAGTGATGAGTATACGATAGAGTGTGACGATATGGAGATACTAACTGCTTCAATATTTATATTAGGAGAGGGTTCATATGCAACTGAAAGTAAAGATACCGATTTTAAAGTACCTATTACTATATTTGGTGGAGAAAATGGAGAGGATTTTTTTAAAAATACTTTTGGTAAAGACCTTGGAGAGTTTGCAAATGCGAATAAGCCTGAAATTGCAGAATGTTTAGAAACAATTTGCATAGGTTCTATAGATGACAGAGAGTTGTATATTATGGCATTATCTAAAATTGATGAAGATCAAAAAGAAGATTTTATAAAAGAGTGGTACGACAAAAAACAATCTTCAATGAATGGCATAGGTCAAAGAGCATTACTTATAGCAAAAGCAATAAAGTAACACAAAACAAAAAAGGAAAACAAATGAGCGAAACAATAACATTTAAAAAAGAAGATGTGCAATTTATGCAAGACCAGTTTAAAGCGATGGTTGAAGAACTAAATAAAAAAGATTTACATATAACACATAGCAAAAGAGAGATTGAAGAATTAAAAGAAAAAGTTGAAGAGCTTGAAAAAAAGCTAGTACCGTCTGACATAAATGAAATTATTTCTAAAGAAACGCTAGAAGCTATTAATAAAATTCAACAAAGTTAGTAAAATAATATGCAAACTTATGCTTAGTTTTAATAAAAGATAGGTATAATTAGTGTATGGATAAAATAAAGTTTCCAAAAGAAGATTTTTTAAAATATACTGGATTCAAAAAAAGAACTTTTGATTATCAAATTAAGAACCATCCAAAAAGATCACAAACTTTAAGGGTAGGTTTTTTAAGAGAAAATAAGCTTGATAATTGCGAAACTTGTATTTTTAAAAATAGGTGTAAACTTCAAACAGTCGTAGAGAAGTTTTCAACAAAAGATGATTTCGGTTGCAATGAATGGGAATCAAACTATAAGTAAAAGGAATACTATGATAAGTATGGGGGCAGAATGTTAAAAGATACATTAGATGGCTTAGGAATTGAAAGAATTGAAGAACAATCGATTGAAACAAAAGAAGTAACAGTTAAATTGAAATTCACTTTTGTAGATGGTGCGATAGAAGATGAAGAACAAGCAGCTATTTATGAAATGATTACGCCTAAAGATGATATAATTGATGAAGTTAATGAAGATGAGCAATTAGCTGACTTCAATAACGAATTTCAAAACTAAGGTAAGTTATGGCAAAAGTAACAGGAGCAGTAAAAGAGGTAAAAGAAACAGTTAAATTAACAGTATCTTTTGAGTATGAGCTAGTAAACGGAAGTTTTCAAAGCACAGAAGATGAAGCACACTACAACAAGTATGTGGAATATGTAGAGGATAAAGAGGAGGTTTAATCCTCTTCTACCTGAATGAAAAAAATTGATAAATATTACAAATTATTAGAATTGTTTGACGACTGTCAAGAAAAAGCAACAATTGCGATCCGTGATCTAGCTGGTTGTAGTTTTAGAACTGCTAAGATTCGTAATATTATCACAAACCCACGATATACGGGTATTAATGAGAACTTCAATGAAATAGTAGAGTATATAGATAAGCTACTAAGAATGTATGAGGATGAGCCTGAAAAGATAGAGAACTTCTTAAAAGATAAAGATAATATTTTAAGTGATGATTATATCTTTACATTAGAAGAACTTGACACGGATGGATTAAATAAATACAAAGAAGAGATGGGAATACTTGGAATATCAGATAAGTTAATGGAATATCTATTTGCAAGAGAGATAACTCTACAAGATAAAGCAAATAAAGCAATAGTTAAAAGAGATGTAACAATAGAAGATCAAAGCAATAGATTAAAAGCAAAAGACGCTTTAATTAAAAAGCTGAGAAGCGAAAAAGCAACACAAAAAAGATTAAAAATAATATAGTTTTAGTGAATAGAGATAAGATATTTACTAAAGTTATAATTTAAAGGATAAAGAGTGAAAGTAGGTAAAACATTTCCTATGTATATAGGAGTAACAGAAAAAGAAAAAGATTTTATCGAAGAGATAGATATAAAAGAAGATGGGCAAAATGACTTAGAAATATCTTTAAATATTATAAGAGATAATTTAGTGAAAGAGAAAATAAAAGGTATAACTACAAACATATCTCAGCTGCCAGACTATAAAAAAAGAGGTTATGTTACGAGATTTATTTTTACAAAAGTATCATAAAGGATAAGAAATGAAAACATCAACGATAGAATATTGCAATAGATGCAAGAGAGATACAATACACTACGGAGAGAAACATAAGTTTAGCTGGGTATTACACTTCATTATGTTTATACTAACTGGCTTTATATGGGTAATTCCTTTTATATTTTACTATATGGCTAAAAAAGATAAGCTTTATAATTTAAAATGTGCTAGTTGTGCTGCAAGAGTAAAGGATGAAAATGAAAGATAAATATATATCACTAAGGTTATTTACTTATGCAAGAGTAAAGGATGTCCGTTACTTAGAGATACTTAATTGTAAAGTATATATACGAGTAGGCGATGACATTCTATTATTTAATCACTTCCATATAAAAGGTAAGCGAAAAGATTTGAAAGGTTTTGGAGATGATGTTTGATATTTTAATATCGTTAGTAATATTTGCACTATGGATAAAGAACAGTTATGTTGAGAATGAATTACAAGAGTTAAAAGATGATTTAGGAGCTTAAGAATATATGGCTAAATTAACAGATACGCAAAAAGAAGAACTAAAGCTATTAAGTATTGAAGTAGATGAGAACAATAAAAAGAAATACACACAGCAACAATTAGCAGATAAATTTGGAATATCTAAAGGAATGGTTAATAGATACATACAACCAAAAGTAAACAAAGTAAACAAAATTATAGACGATGAAGTTAGTATTCATCGTGATTATAAAAAATTACAAGAAGAAAAAAGTAAACATTTGACAAAAAGTGAACAAATTGAAGTAAACAAACAGGTAGAAAGTAAACTTTATGCAGAAAGGTTAATCAATAGTGTTGTAATTAATTCCCTAGCTGCAAACAATAATATATTAGAAGAGGGTTATGTTGAAGATAAAATCAATGTAGGAGATGGGATGCAAAAGTTTGAGAAGAGAAAAATTAATACAAGCGATACATTGAATATATTAAATGGTACAGACAAAGCTTCAATTACCCTAGGAGTTAATCAAAGACACGCTAACAGTCAAATACAAGTAAATAACTCAAACACCCAGCAAAGCCTAGAACTTAATCAAGAAATAGTGTCAAACACATTAAAGAACTTTGAAGATGAGTATTAACCTAACGGCACTTAGGGAGATACTCTTACAAGATTTCATCCGTTATTTAAGATGGAGCTTTAAAACCAAATACAACTCAAAAGTAATACTAACAGAATCACATATAAGTATATGCAAAAAGCTAATAGAAGTGTATAGGGGAAATATAAAAAAGCTAGTTATCAATATGCCACCAAGAGCTGGTAAAACTGAAATAGTAAATACTTTCATCGAATGGACCATAACAAAACACCCACAAGCTAAATACATAATGACATCATATTCAGACACACTCGTTTCTAATTCATCGCAACAGATAAGAGATATGATGAACTCTCAAGAGCATAAATCAATGTTTGGGGTAGATACTAAAAAAGATACTCAATCAAAGAAATTATGGAAAACAAATAAAAACGGTGGAGTATATGCTGTTTCATCTTTTGGGCAGATAACAGGACACGGTGCTGGATTAAAGAGTTCTGATGATTGGGGCGGTTGCATTATAGTAGATGATCCACTAAAGCCTGACGATGCCAATTCACTTCTTAAGCTAGAAAAAGTAAAAGAGTGGTACGAAACAACTTTATCCAATAGGGTAAATAATCCAAATGTACCAATAATAATAATTATGCAGCGACTACACACAGATGATCTTGTTGGTTGCATAGAGCAGAACTTATTTAAAGACTTAAAAGAATGGGAATTTTTAAGAGTAAAAGCTTTTGATGAAGATGATAAAATATCTTTTTGGGAAGAGTTCTATCCTACTGAAAGATTACTACAAATGAGAGATTCTAACAAGTCTTATTTTTATTCACAATTTCAGCAAGAGCCAGTTATTAAAGGTGGTAACCTGATGAAGTATGACTGGTTTAAATGGTGGACTGTATTACCAAATTTAACACACTTAATCATAACTGTAGATACAGCACAAAAGACAAAAGAAGTAAATGATTATACAGTTATGCAATGCTGGGGTGTTTCTAAGAGTAATGATATTTATTTACTTGATATGATAAGAGATAAATTTGAAGCACCTCAACTAAGGCAAACAGCAAAAACCTTTTATAACAAATGGGATAACTACAAACAGGATAATCGAAAAGTATCGTTACGAAAGTTTTACATAGAAGATAAGTCAAGTGGTAGTTCACTAATACAAGATTTAAAGCAAGATAAGCTAAAGATAGGGGCTATTCAAAGGAACACGGATAAAATATCAAGAGTAATGGACTTTTCGCCACATATAGAAGCTGGTAGAGTTTATTTAAATGAAAATATAAACGATATACAAGAACTTATTAATGAGTCATTAGCCTTTCCAAATGGGAAACACGATGACGCAATCGACCCTATGATGGACGCTATAGAATTAACACAAGTCAAATCACAAGGCTATACATCCTCAATGTTCGACTAGTAACAACTAGTAACCACAAGTAACAACATAATAAATTTAAAAGCAAATTTAACTAAAAATATAGACTTATTTTAAATCATATTGTATAGTAAATAAAAAGGATAAAAAGATGAACAAATCAATAGAATTTATACAATCACAAATAGAAGCATATGAGAATGGGGCTACGATGTTTATGTTTCCTTGTGTTCATTCAAAATTTGAAATGATAGCAATGAACGATAATTTTTATGTTGAAAATTACTCTCCACTTCAAATAGGAGATAAAAACATAAAAATTAAAGAAAAGTTTACAATGATAGTAAATGATATTTGTGAAGTTAAAAATTGTGCTTCTAAAATGACAAAAGAACAAAGCAGATACACTCTAAAAGAAATACTAAATGTAAAGATTGTAAAAGTGCAAGATATATTATATGAAAATAGTGAATGGATGAAAATTAATCCTCACGGAAGTTGTGGAATGAATGATATGTTTTATAATAAAATACTAAAAGAACAAAATATAAACAGAACATACGAAGATAACGACTATTTATTTTTAGTGGAGATTAAAAGATAAGTCTTAATTTTAGATATAATTAAAATAAAAAAGGCTATAGATGAGTTTACATAGCAGAATAACAAATAAAACAACAGACGGATTTAACAATGTGTTTAAAAGTATCGGTAGTCAAAAAGATGTAACAACCAATACGACCTACTCACGGAATCCGTACATATCATTAGACTACAACAAATGTAACGGACTGTATACAAATTCATTAGCTGGTAAAGCGGTTGATATTCCAGTAGAAGACGCTTTTCGTGGTGGGCGTGAGTTAATATGTGAAGATACCGATACGATTGAAGATTATAATGACTATTTAGATGATATTTGCATTGACGAAAAGCTAATGAATGCGATGAAGTGGTCTAAGATATTTGGTAGTGCTGTATTGGTTATCGTTAGTGAAGATGATGAAATGGATCAGCCTTTAATTGTAGATAACATCAAGAAAGGCGATGTAAAAAGAATCATCGCATTAGATAGATGGCAAATGTATAGTACAGATATTAATCGCAATCCTTTAGATGATAGTTTCCTAGAACCATACTACTACTATGCGACAAGAACATCAACAGCAATACATCACACAAGAGTAATTAAGCTTGATGGATTAACTACAACTCTATACGATAAAGAAGTACTGAACGGATGGGGTCTGTCTATATATGAAAGATTATACAAAGATATTATGAACGCCCAAATGTCGCCTGACTTATTAATCAACTTATTAGTTCAATCAAACTTAGATGTTTTTCACTTAGAGAATTTTAACGATACTTTAACAAATAATGATGATTTAATTACAAAGCGTTTGCAATATGCTCAAATGGGTAAATCTGTATTTAATGGGTTGATGTTAGATAAAGAAGATAATTATACAAACATAGCTAAGAACTTTAGCGGTCTTGATTCTATACACGATATATTTATTAATCTTGTATGTGGAAGTGCTGAAATACCAAAGACTCGTTTTATGGGTGAACAATCTGCTGGTTTAGGCAACGAGGGTGCTGGAGATATGAAAATCTACTATGATAGAATCGAAGCTAAAGAGCGTAACCAGTTAAGAAAAGTATATAACTATCTTGATCCAATTCTTACTAAGTCAAGATATGGTGATGTGCTAGATTTTGATTTTACATTCGGTTCACTATTCCAAATGACTGACGCCCAAAAATCAGAGATTAGAAATAAAGACGCACAAACAAATCAAATCTATATGACTAATGGAGTTATAACACCTTTAGAAGCTAAAGAATCATTGATAAAAGATGATTTATATTCTACTATTACAAGTGAAAGCGTAAGTGAAGAGAGTGATTTACTTAGAGAGATTAATAGCATAGAAGAACCATTTAATGAATCTAATAAATAACATAGTAGAAAACAAAAAACTAACAGCAAAACAAGCTGACAAAGTAACACTAGAAATTAAAGAGCCTAGTGTTATATCTGCACAGTATTTAAAAGAGTTAAAAAAGCTATCTAAAAGCCTAAAGAATGATATTAGAAATATATTACTACCAGCTATCAAAGAAACTCCAACAATCGGAAGTAATGATAGTGTATTTCAAATAATGTCTGCTATGGCTTTGTTACAATCTAAATATTCGAATATATTAGCGTTTTCTTTACCAGTCGCAAATAGTGTCGTTAAGTCAGTAGAAGCTTATAATAAAAACGCTTTTACTAAGAAGAGTGAATCTCAACTAGGTGTTAATTTAGAGAGCGTGTTAAATCAAAACAATTTAGGCGAAATAATAAACCTACAAACACAAAAGCAAGTCGGATTAATACGATCTATTCCCGAAGAGTTTTTAAAGAATATTGAGGTTATCGTAACTAACGGAGTGAGTGAGGGTTTAAGTTACAAAGAGATCGAAAGACAGATAAAAGGGATTAAAAATATTAGTTCAGTTTTTGGTAAGTTAGACTCAAGAATAAAAACAATAGCAAGAAGTGAGATAGGGACCATTAACGGAACTATGAATAAACAGCGACAACAAAGTGCAGGAATATCTATTTATAAATGGAGTACATCAGGTGATGAAAAGGTAAGGACAAGTCACAAAGTATTAGATAACAAGTATTGCAGCTGGAATGACGCTACAGTATATGCAGATACAAAAGCAGACGCACTAGCAGGTAAATGGAAAAAGAGAAGCTCTATTGGAGGAGTGGAAAAGCACCCCGCTTTAGATTATAATTGCAGATGTACAAGTATTGCAGTTATCCCAGATTTTGATGAAGAGTAGAGCTACTCTTCTATTGAATTTCTAATACTTGAACTAATACGCCAATAGCCATAACAGAAGCAACAGCTAATATAAGTAGTAATGTTTTCTTTTTCATTTAAAACACCTCCTTTATAATCTCAATATCTTTACTATCTATCATTAACTTTAAAAATACTTGCAATAGTTCTTTATTCATTTATTAATCCTAATTTGTTTTCTTGGATAGTGTCGATTATTTTAAAATTTGACATTGTATCTGGACAGTAAGGAAAAGTAGAAGCTTCTATGCTTACTCCATCTCGTAGCAATACTAGACAATATCCCAAATAATATTCACTATATGTAAAATATGCCTTATAGTTATATGGAAAATTTTCAAGCTCAAAAATACTACTATCAGCATATATCTTATTATTGTTTGTGTCTTTTAGTCCGATGTAGTTGCAAATAATACAATCATCATTGTCAGCTACTCCATTATCATCAAATACTAAAAACTTATGTGGCAATACAAACTCTTTTATTAATTTGTGCCATACTATAAACTCATTCATTTATTAATCCTTACAATTTTAGTCTTTTGATTACCCGTGAGAATTTTCCCTTTACACACCGTAATTTTTCCACTTGACTTAGAAGTGAATATCTCTGTTATTTCAGTTTCACACCCACTAGAGGCAACTCTTTTAATAGGAATATGATTTGATTCAACATTGCTATATTTACAAATATAATTCCTACCATCCCACACAACACCAACATCGCCTAAGCTTTTACACTTAACTCCTTGATATTCAACTACATTGTGAGTTTCATTTTTAGAGCAACCAATTAAAAATACAATTGGTATTGCTATTATGTATTTAGTCATTCAACTATCCTATATTTCTTCATAAAATAATTTATCTTCATCTAATATTCCAATCCGTTCATTACTAAAACCATTAACGCAAGCCAATAAGTTAATCTTCAAGTCTTTTAGTATGTTAGCAACATCATCTTTATCGTAATCATCTATAAAGTCTACTATGTGCTGAGCTGAAATTAAAACAGCTTCTTTATATGTCATTTCCATCTAATTATCCTTTTTTTATTTACTATAACACAACACAAAAAACAAATCAAGATTTTAGCTATAATTTAATATAAAGATTAAACAACTATTACAAAAGGTAACAAATGGCAAGTTCTAATGATGCAGTAACAGAAATAAGACAGATACGAAACGATGATATATTCTATGTGAAGTTTATGAAAGATGGTAGTTCTAATATGTCGGTAGATGGTAGCACTACTCCATTACGATTTACATTAGAAACTTTACCAGTAGATAACTTTATATTAAAGAGAATAGATTTTTTGATAGCAACAGATGTAGCGATTGGCATAACAAAGTTCGGAAATGTTCCAACATTAGCAAATGGTGTTATATTTAATATAGATGGGCAGCAAGTCATTAAAAGTAATGGAGATATGTTACTCGTTGGTTCTGATACAAGTATTCATTCTGTAAAGATACAAGGCGATACAGTATCTATCTTGAACGGAAACTGGGATATGATACAAACATTTGGTAATGGTATTGTTTCTACTAAAGAGGGTTTATATTTTGAGATTCAAGATGATTTAAGCGGTCTAGACTACTTTCAAGTATCAGCAAGTGGAATAAAATTAGGAGATAATTGATGTATACAATAGATAAAGGCTTTAGTGACTTTAAAACAAAGATTGATGAAAGCACGGGATATTTAGAAGTAAGCGGAGTAATTGCTAGAACAGGCGTACAAGAGTATTACGGTATGGAATTAGGTGACGAGATTATAAAAGAGTTTAATCTTGATCCAATGAAAAAATACGGTGTATATCGTCCAGCAGAAGAGGTACTAAAACAAGAGAGCTTAGATACATATATAAATAAGTCAATAAGTGATGATCATCCAAAAAACTTCCTGACAGTAGGGAATGAAAAGGAATTAGGAAAAGGAAGTGTGTCTAGTATTGAAACATTTAATAAAGATGGAATTGATTATATAAAAGGTCGTATGACCATAAAGGATGAGCGTACTATCAATAAGGCTTTGAGTGGTAAAGTCCAACTTTCACCTGGATACCAGCAGCAACTAGTACAAGAGGACGGAGAGTTTCAAGGTCGCAAATATATGTTTAAGCAAACCGATATAAAGATTAATCATATTGCCCTAGTAGACAAAGGTCGTTGTGAGGGAGAGTGCAAACTAACAGCAGATGAACTTGCTATAATTAATACTGAAAATAAAACAAAAGGAAATGTAATGGCAAAAGTTACTGTAGATGGCGTAGAACACGAGATAACAGATTGTGTTGCTAAACATATTGGAAGTCTTAATTCTAAAATCAAATCTTTAGATGAAGATATGATTAAAAAAGAAGAAGAGAAAAAAAAGGCTGAGGATGAAGCTGAAAAGCTTAAAGGCGAAAAAGAGAAAATGAAAGAAGATATGGAAGAAGAAAAAAAGAAAACTTCTGATTCTACACTTGACGCTTTAGTTTCAGCAAAAGTTGCTTTACTTGATACAGCTTCAAAACTAAAAGTAGAAGTTAAATCAACTGATTCTGTATCTGATATTAAAAAGTCTATTATTGGTGCAAACTCTAAAATTGACTTAACTGATAAATCAGAAGAGTTTATCGACGGTGTTTTTGAAACTATTGTTGGTTCGACAGTTGGTAAACAACAAGCAATTAAAGATAGTCATTCTAAAGCGTTTGACGGATTCACAGGAACACCTAACACTGGTGGAAAATTTGCAAATATGGCAGAGGAGAAATTATAATGGCATTTGATAATACAGTACTAGCAGAAAGCGCTGGACTTGGTTCAGGGGAACTACTTCCAAATACTAATGGATTGACATTAGCTCATCCAACTTTTGAAGATGGCTTGATTCAGGGTAGATTCGTAAAGTTTGATACTGGTTCAGTTGATAATTTAGATGGTTCAGCAACTCCACAAATTGCGGGAATTTCAAGACGATTAATTTCAGGCTCAATTGGAACAGTAGTATACAAAAATACTGGTGCAGTTATTGATACAGCAGCGGAAGTTATAAGTACTGGACTAGCAACAGTTGATGTTGTAACTGGTCAAACTCCTACTAAATACGGTAAAGTTTACGCGGTTAATGCTTCAGGTTCAGGTGCAAACTTCGGTAAAGCTACTACAGTTGCTACTGATAATGTAGACACTGGTTGGGTATTTTGGGATAACAATGGTAAAGCAAATGATGTTTGGTTAATTGCTAAAAAAGAATTAGTATCATAAAGGAATATTAGATGACATTAAATAAAATATACGATTTACAATCATTCGATGGAGCTGTAAATTATTTCAAACAACAAGATAGTGCTGGTGGTATTGTACTTGCTAGAAACTTAGAGCATATTTCTGCTGAAATTTTTAAACAAAGAATCGCTGGATTAACTTTCTTAACTGGTTCAGGTATTACTGTTAATAATGAGGGTGGTTATGCTAAATCAATCACTAAGTTAAAAGAATCAATTTCGGGTGATTTTGCTGATGCTGGAAATGCTACTGATGCTCTTGGTAAAATTTCTTTAGGTGCTGAAGATGATACAATCCCAGTATTTTACAAAGAAGCTGGTTCTTCTTGGTCTGATTTAGAATTAGAACAAGCGGCATTACAAAACAGAAACTTACCATCAAGTATGGTTGCTGCACACGATGAAAAGTATAAACAAAACATTGATAGAATCGGTTACCTTGGTAATGGAACTAAAACAACTGGTTTACTTAACTATGCGTTTACATCTACTGGAGCAACTGGAGCATTTAGTACTCTTACTGGCGAAGAAATGTATGAAGAGGTTGCAGCACTTGTTGTAGATCAAAGAGCAGCAGTCTTTAACGATGAAGTATTCTCTTGTACTATGATAGCAGTACATCAAGAAACTTTTAACCTTATGGCTAAGACTTTTATCAACACAGCTGGTGGATTAAATACTGTTAAAGAAGCATTAGAAAGAACAATGAATATCTCTTTTGTTGTAACTAATAAAGCTGATATTTCAGGAACAAAAAGAATGGTTGCATATTCAAAAGATAGACAAGCTATGCAAATGAGAATTCCAGTACCTTTAAAAATTTACAATCAATTAACTTTAGGTAGTAAACATACTATTGAATCTATGTTTGGTGTTGCTGGTCTTGATGTGAACGAGAGCGGTTCAGGAAGAATTTTAACAGGAGTTTAGGATGGCTAAATACAAAGTTTTAATTAAAAACCCAATGGTTATAGGAAAGTTTGAGTCGGCTAATGGCATTTTAGATGTTGTTAGTCCTACAAAAGACGAAACTAAGAGAATTGAAAGAGCGGTGGAAACTGGTGTTTTACAAGCATCATCTAAGCCAACATCTCCGAAACCTGCAACAAAAGAATAAACAAAGAGCGACTTTAAACGGTCGCTTTTTTAATATAAACCTCGTACTCAATACCACTTTCTAAATACATACATAAATTACTTATATTCTCTTTAGTACAAGTAAACTCATTAATCAATGCTTGTTCTTTGTTAAATTCTTGTTTCCGTTTAATAAAATGCTCGTTTGTTTCAATCCAAAACTGACCATCTTCATCCCATACACTACATTTATTTGGCTTTGTATCTTTTAAATATCCGTAGATTCTTTTTTCTAGTTTACTTGTATTTGCTATTTCTTTTATATCCATTTAGTTGTATCCTAGTAGTTCTTTATTTTCGTATATGTTTCCTATTACTTTAATATCATCAAACCAATCTATCCTATAATGAAATCTATTATCATTTATCATTTCTATCTCGAAAGATGCGTTTTTTGATGAATATATAATTTTACCAGTATTACCAGTCTTTATATTTTTTATAATATCTCCGTTATAAATATCTTCTTTGTTTATATCTTTTATTCCTACATATTGAACCTTGGCGATAATGTCATCGTCATTTATTCCGTAAGTCCAATAAGATTCTAGCTCCTCAAGATTTAATATCTTACTAAAACCTCTTTTGTGAATGTACTTAAATTTTATATCTTCCATTTAATCTCCTTTTTTATTTAGTATAACAACATACAAAAGCAATAGCAAGTATTTAGATAAAATTAAAATATAAATTAAATATCAAGTTACAAAAGGTTACAAAATGGTAAGTCCATCGATTTTTAAAGTGAGGTTTCCAGAGTTCGTAGACATAGACGACATCATAATTCAAATGATGTTAGATGAATCTTACTTGCTACTCTCAGCACCAAACAAATATCAAGATACATTAGTGTTGTACTATACAGCTCACAACTTAACAGTGCAACAGAATCAAGTAAGCGGAGATGCAACATCAATCCAAGTGGCATCAAATGAAAGTGTAGGAAATGTAAGCGTAGGCTATGCAAATCCAACTATAAAAAATACAGATATAGCCTTTTATATGAGTACTTCTTACGGTCAAAAGTACTTAGAATATAAAAGAGCATTATGCGTTGGGAATGTGCAACTAATATGATAAAAGCCAAAGGAACTAAAAATATGTTTCTAGCTTTAGAGAAACAAGTTAAACAGTTTAAAGATAGTGCTGTTAAGATTGGATTACCTGAAAAAGAGGGTGGTAAAGCTCACAAGGATAGTAACTTAACTATTGCACAAATTGGAGCTATACACGAGTTTGGAGTACCTGAAAAGGGAATCGAAAAGCGGTCATTCTTAAGAGAGCCAATGATGGATAATCAAAAGAAAATTCAAAAGCTAGTACAGACTAAATTTAATGCGATTATAAACAATAGAATTACAGCAACTATGGCACTTGACCAACTTGGAGAGTTTGGAATGAACCTAAGTAAAGAATCATTCAGAGATAATAGTTGGAAAGCAAATGCAGATATTACAGTAAACGGTGGATGGATGACTAAAAATGGTAAATCTTTTTATGTAAAAGGAAAAGGAACATCAGCACCTTTAGTTGCTACTGGTCAATTAAGAAACTCAATAACTTACATTGTGGAGAAAAGATAATGTTACCAAATATGAAAAGAACCATAAAGAGATTTGAAAAGCCAGTTACTTATGTACAAAACATAATTATTGATAGTAGCGGTTTTGGTAATGTTACTGACCCTGTAGAGTTACAAATAAAAGCAGTCGTGCAAATCCCTAAAGATGAAACATTAACGGCTTTAGCATTAGACTATAGTAAGAATTACAGACAATTACATTTTACTACTAACTACGGATTTATTCCTGCAACTGAAAGAGATGGGATTAAATACAATAATAAGAATTACAAAGTTATTCAATTTAGAGATTTTGAAGAGTATGGATATTATGAAATAATTGTAGAGGAGTTATTGAATGGAGGTTATTAATAGAGTTGGATTATTTACTATTGCATTGCTAAACAATCCGAATATAAGCGTTAAAAGAGCAAGATCGAATCATAAGAATACCAACTTTAAAGCACCTTTAATATTGGTAGATAACTTGGCTTCTGCTCAGAAAATAGGTAGCTCAGATAAATATAATGGAAGTTCTGAGGTTTTATCTTATGGAGATTACTATAAACAAGTATTTACTTTTGATATTTATGGTACAAATGCCTATACAAATGCACAGTTATTAAGTGGATTATTAAGAAGTCAAAGAAGTTCAGAGTTACAAAGAGCGAATGGACTAACTGTATACCGCCCATCTAGTATAAACAATCTTAAAATATTGGTTGGTACAGAATACAACGAAAGATATCAAATCGAGGTTATGATAGGTTACTGGGACAATATCGATGTTGGAACTCTACGAATAGATACAGTAGAACCAAACTTAACATTAATAGAGCAGTAATGCAAAATCAACAGACTTATAATAGATATAATAAATAAAACAAAAAGGAAATAATATGGAATTAGTAAACGCTTCATTAAATCGCGTTGTAACTGTAGCTGTATCACTTGGTGGAGCTTCACTTAGTCGTGCAAATATGAATATTGTAACGATATTTTCATCTCAACTTATAGAAGGAGTTTTTGACTCAGCACACAGACAATTAAGCTTTTTAAGTGCAAAGTCAGTGGCTGCAACTTTTGGAACATCATCAGCTGTATATCAACACGCTTTAGCATTTTTTGCACAGTCACCAAATCCAACACAAATAAGCGGAGGTCGTTTCGTAGTTTCTTACTATAGAGCAGCAGAAGAGATTGTACCTGCAAAAGCTGGTGTCTTAACAGGACAACAAATAAGTGAAGCTACAGCAATCGGATTATTACAATCTATTCAAGACGGAAGTTTTGACATTGATATTGATGGTACTACTGTAAATGTAAGTGGAATTGATGGAAGAGTAATAACTTCTTTAAATGAATTAGTAACTATTTTAAATACTAAAATCACTACAGCTACAATCACATTAGAAGATCAAAGAATTATTATTACTTCAGATTCAACAGGTGCAGCTTCATTAGTGACTTTTGTAACAGAGGGAGCGACAGGAACTTATATAGGAGAGATTTTATCTTTAGCAGCTGGAACAGGTGCAGTAGTAACTGATGGAGTAGACAGTGTAACTTTACCATTAGAAACAAAACTTGAAGCTGTATCAAATGCTAACGATTTTAGATTTAAAGGTTTCACTTTTATAGATAATCCAACAGATTTAGAAACAAGTTCTTTATCTGCTTATGCACAAGCTAACGATTTACTATATTATGATGTATTTGATTCTGCTAGTAACTTGACTATAGATACTTCTAATATATGCTGGGCCACTAAATTAGCTAATTATACAGACACAAGAATGCTATTTACTAAAAGCGGTGATCGTAAATTTGCTACTAGGTATATGAGTAGAACACATACAGTAGATTTCAATGGAGAGAACACAACTCTTACAATGCAACTTAAAGAGTTAGTTGGTCAATTACCTGATAGCTTTACAGATACAGAACTTGATAATGCTAATAAAATCGGATTAGATACTTATGTTAGCTTCAAAGATGTACCAAAAGTTCTAAGTGCAAATGGTGCTAACGGTTATACAGATTTATCTTATAATATCATTGCTTTAAAAGACGCTTTACAAACAGATACTTTTAATCTTTTGGGAACAACATCAACTAAAGTTCCACAAACACAATCTGGGGTCGATTTACTAAGAGATACGATCATTAAAGTTTTAAAACAATTTGTAAAGGTTGGATTCTTAGCTGCTGGAACTTGGAACAGTGCTGATACTTTTGGAGATCCAGAAACATTTAAAAGAAACATTTTACAGAATGGTTACTATGTAAAAATTCAATCTTTAGCAGACCAAACACAAGCAGAGCGTGAACAACGAAAAGCACCTTTAGTGCAAATAGCTGTAAAAACGGCTGGGGCTTTCCACGAAGTTAATATCTTAGTAAATATAGAGGAGTAAGAAAATGGCATCACAAATTACAATACCAGTCGAGGGAACAACGCTAACTTTAAACGGTTACGCGTTCAACTCTTTTGCAGATGGCGACACAATAGCTTTAACATTTCCAAATGAAAAAACAGGGCATACACTAGGAACAAATCAGACAACAGTTATCAAAGACAAGCTTAACGGCGATGTTGGCGAAATGGCACTTAATATAATCAAGTACGGAAATGATGATATTTTCTTAAATCCATACGCCGAAAATGGTGCAAGTGCAGGATTATTAAACGGAACACTACAAAGAAACTTCACTCGAGATGGCGAGGACTTTGTTGAATCGTATGATTTAAGCGGTGGTACTATTACTACAAAGCCTGACAATACAATCAATACACAAGATGGGGAAGAAGTGTTAGTTTATAACATTAGATTCGCATTCGCTAAAAGGGTTATTTAATGAATGAAGAACAAAAAATGCAATTATTAAAAGAAATTCAAATAGCACAAAAAACAAAATTACAAGAGATTAAAGCTGTAGCTGATGATGATAACAAGGCTGATATAAATGGTAGAACATATCAGCTATCTAAAATGACACACAAGCAAAGATTACCATTTATACAATACTTTAATGATGTACAACCAAATCCAATTACTGGTTTATCTATCAGAAAAGATGATTTGAGCGTGAAAGAAGATATGTTAGCACCTTATGTTTTATTTGAGAATGCAACATTAAAAAACTTGCCTAACCATTTTGACAAATACCCTGATGACTATCTAACATATATTGATACTATGTTTATGGTGGTTTGTTTTCCAGTTTTGAAAGAAAGGCTACTCGGTACACAAGGGTAGTCAAAGAACAGAATTATAACTATTTACAGTACACGAACTTAGATGATTATTCTATGTCGTGTATGTCTTTAGTAAAAGCAGGATATGGTAGTTTAAAAGAGATTCAAGAATTAGACACAAAAGAGTTTTTAGACTGTATTGAATATGAGAATATTAACAACACTATACAAAACTTTATTTATGAGGACGCTAGAAATTAGCGTCTTTTATTTTTAAACTATCTATCTCTTCATTAGTTGCTGGTCTATAAACTTCCCAATTGATTCCCATATTTTCTTTTACAATTCTAATATCATTATGATTCATCTTGTCTACTATAACGCAAGGGAAATTACTCTCATCTCTATACCATTCTTTTTTTTCTTGGTAAGGGGTTAGGTTGTATTTTTCATCTTCTCTACAAATTCCTGTATCCATATCCCATCTACATAATTTAATATCATAAGGAAGTCTTACTTTTCCTAAAATATATGTTCTGTCCCTATGCCATAACTCACACTCAAACTCAGGCTTTATAAACTTAATATCACTGTTTGGTGCTTGGATTGTTTCAACACCATTTCCAATAACTTCATTAATTAATTGTTCTTCAAATGAATGCTTTAATCTGTATTCGTTATTTTCATCATAGAATCTAATAAAAGCATCATAGTATGGATTTATATTTATTTCATACCAGTCCCCATTACTACACTGCTCAATCTCAACATCATTATCTAACAAATAAGAATCTAAAATATCTTCGTGATTTTTGTGGATAAAAAAATATTCAAACTCTCTTTCTAGCCAATAATTATCATCATTATCTAATTTTTCAAATGGAATATTGTTAAATGTTCTACTTTTTGCAACTCTTATATATTTTCCAGTTTCAAATTTTTCTTTTTGTGTCATAGTATCATCCTTTTTATTTATACAACAATAATACACTGTCAAAAATCATAAATCAAGTATTATGCTATAATTTAAAATAAAATTTACCTTAGTATTACAAAAGGTAACAAAAGGGTATTTATGGCAAGTGTTTCCAATTCTTTAACGACCGATTTTGTGTTTAATGGATCGATTTCTCCGCTTAATCAGTATAATAAATCATATTCAAGTTCACTCGGATTAATGGCTAAAGGGGTTGGCTTAGCTGCCGCTGCTACTGGTGCTATGTTCGCTCTTGCAACTTCACAATTATCGGTTATAGATACAATGGGGCAACTATCAAGAGAAACTGGTACAAGCGTAGAGTTTTTACAAGAACTTGGATATACCGCTTCCGTTAATGGCGGGAGTATAGAATCATTACAAAACTCAGTTAGAGGACTTTCTGAAAAAATAGGAGAAGCTTCAATTAACGGAAGTGATGATTTTAATAGATTAGGTATCTCAGTACGAAAAGCCAATGGAGATGTTAAGAATACAGAAGAGGTTTTAGGAGAGGTTAGAAATTCTTTTAGAGGATTATCTAAAGAGCAACAAGTATCATTCGCACAAAAGTTGGGAATAGACAAAGGACTTCTGCAAACTCTTAATTTAACAAATGCAGAACTAGAAAAAACTCGAAAGATAAGACAAGCTTTTGGGACAGCAAGTCAAAAAGATACAGACGCAGTTATTAAATATAATGATAGCCTTACTACTTCTAAGATGGCTTTAAGTTCTTTGGGGCAACAGATATCATTGCAAATGCTCCCATCTATGCAAAATCTAGTTACTGGATTTAATGACCTATTATTTGGAAATGTAGACTTAATAAAAAATGGTTTATCTTCCACTTTCTTTTGGTTGGGTAGTGTAAGTAATGCCGTAGCGAATACAGGTCGTGCGATTTATGAGGGGCTAGATTATTTCTATGGGTTTGAAAATGCATTAATGGCAACCGGTGCAGCAATTCTTTATTTCAACAGATCATTACTTTTAAATCCAGTCGGATTATTTATTGCTGGACTAGCGGGTGCTATTCTTATTGTTGATGATTTATACAATGCTTTTAATGGAGGTCAATCAGTCATTAAAGACTTTTTCGCAAGTTTCAATATAGATATAGTTAATACATTATCATCTGTTTTTGATGGGATGAAGATAACTTTAAATAGTTTACTTATAGGATTGTTAGCAGTTGGTGAAGCATTAACTACAGTAGTTCTTTTAGGTGCTAAAGCTGGAAATGTTATCGGTTTAGATATTGATACTAAAGGAATTGAAGAATTTAAGAAGATTCAAAATAGTAAAAGACTTTCCTTGTCTTCAGAGAATCAAAGACTATCAAACGATATAGGAAGTAGAAATTATACAACAGCCCAAAATGTTACAGTAACTCAAAATATAAGCGGTACAGACCCTCAAAGAGTAGCAGAGCTAAGTGGTCAAAACATAGAGGGTGCAATAACTTCTGCAAATGCACAAATAGGGAAAGGTGGTAGATAATATTAAAAGTCGAACTCTTGACCATTAAAAATTATGTCTTTTAATGCTT
>Ga0193962_1000081_pt1 | contig 43868 bp, 30 predicted proteins | sample FB_5_MG_FD_140335 | JGI IMG/M metagenome (GOLD analysis project Ga0193962, IMG submission 140335) | Microbial mat bacterial communities from the Broadkill River, Lewes, Delaware, United States - FB_5_MG | ecosystem: Environmental > Aquatic > Freshwater > River > Microbial mats | place: USA... | reverse complement strand
TGATACATTTACACTTGCACTATATACTCCATCACCTTCTATTTTTACAGTATTTAAATCATCTTTCTCTGACTCATCTAATTTTGCTGCTATTGCACTATAGTTTGTATCTATTATTGAGGCGCTTGGTCCATCATCATAAAACTCAATATCTAATGCACTTTCACTCGTAGCACTTACAGAATCCCCATCTGAATCTGTTACTGTTTGTACTACTTTTATTAAGCCATCTAAATCTAGTGGAGTATTTGTATCATTATGAGAAATTGCACTTGAACCATCATCTGAATGCTCCATAGCTTGATTTTGAGTAACACTTACTTTTCCTGTTTCACTATCAATTGTTACTTCAAATACTGCTGATGTTGAAACATCTCCATTTACATATCCTGCATAGCCAGTACTTGTTGATACTAATTTAATCTCATTAGCTGCAACTGATTGATCTGCACCTGATAAATATAACCCTGTTCCTGTTAAAGGTGTTGCAGTTAGACTATATTCTGTTTTACCTGCCCCATCTGCTCCATAATCTACAGTATTAAATAATTTAGTAATATCAGTTGCTGCAATTGTTGCTGCTACGCCAAGTCCTGTTGCGGCAGCTGTATCTGTCGTCTCATCTAAATCTACCTCTGCTGTTGCAGCTTCTTTTGCACTTACTGTAGGAATATCATCTTCAAACTTGATATTTCCACCAAGATCTATTTTCGCTGAATCTGTTCTTTTATCTCCATCATCATCTGTGATTGTAGATGTAGCTTTTAACTCTACTAAATCATTTGCTAATTCTAAAATATTTGCTGAATTATTAAATGAATCTCCATCTAATTCTTCACCTACATGATCTAACTCTTCATGTTGAGTTAATGTTACTACTCCATTAGCATCTACACTAATTTCAAATACATCTATATCATTTGTTCCATCGTTATATCTACCAATGATTTTTCCAGCTTCTAAGTATAATAAAACATTATTCCCAGATGAGTCTAATCCTGAATCTGTTCCAGCTAGAACTCCTGTTGCTAATTGTAAGTCATATGAGATATCTGGTTTCACATTTCCAGTTACATCATCTGCTTTATAATCAAAAGTTACATCAAACACACCACTAAAATCTGCTGTTGAAACATCTGTATCTGATAATGTTCCTTTAGTATCTTTGTCTTGTGTTATTAATGTTACATCAGCTTCATCTACAACCGTTACATCAATTGTTGGAACATCATCTTCAAAACTAATTGATGGACTAATATCTAGCTTTTGAGAATCAGATACTTCATCACCATCAGCATCTGTAATTGTTGCAGAAGCTGTTAGTTCTATACTTCCTGCTGCTAATCCAATAATCTCATCAGTTCCACCAGCTATTCCATCAGGAGCAGAATGATCTATTTCTGCATTTTGAGTAAGTGTTACTTCACCTGTAGTTGCATTTACTGATACTGTAAAAATAGGTTCTATAATTCCTATAACTTTACCTTCAATTATTCCTGAATCATTTACGGATAAAGTTATATCTAAACCTTCATGTGTTAATCCACTTGTTGCATTTGCAACAGATAATGAATACGTTAGTGTTGCAGGAGTACCAGGTCTATCAGCGCCCATTTCTTGATTTAGTGTAAAGTTAAATGCAAAAGATGCGGTATCTGTATCACTAGCAGATCCAATTGTTTTGGTATCTTGTGTTATTAATGATATTTCATCACCTTCACCAAGTCCCACATCAAGAGTTGGAACATCATCAATAATATTAATTTGTAGTTGCCCATTTGCAACATCTCCATCAGAATCCCTAACTGATATAGCAACAAAATCTGAAACTGTATTTGCACTATTATTTGTTGCATCTCCATCAGCTAATTCATCGTTATGATTTAGATTGTCATTTAATGTATATTCAAAACTAACTACTGATGCTCCAGCTGATACTTCTGTATACCCATTAATTACAAGTGTTCCTTCTCCTGTATCAATACCAGAAGAAGATATTGTATTTGTAGCTACTAATTGAGCTACTGTAAATTCACGTCCTCCAATTGTTACAATTGAAATACCATCTAGAGCTTCAATTCTAAATGTTCCATTTATAATATCACTATTGCCAGGGCTAGAACCATCATCCAAACCTGCTTCATATACAACACGTGCATTTCCAATAATTAATAAAGGATTATTATTATCTTCTTCGCCCCCATCGACTTCACCACTAGGATCTTCTCTATCAACAGTTAATCCTCTACCTCTTGCATCGACTCCATATACTTCTCCTGAAGGATTTATAGGGTCATTTGTAAAACCAGAACCTTGTCCTAGTTCTCCACCTGCTGCTGCTGCATCTAATTTTTCAAGTAAAGAACCAAAGTCATCAATAATAATACCATTTTGATAATTTTCATCAGGATTGCTTGTATCTGATAATAGCTCTTTTAAGTCAGTGATTACTTTATCACCTTGAAATTCATTGTTTAATGCAGTTTCATTAAGTTCTTTCATGCCATCATCGTCATCCATGATACCAAGAACTGTTTTGGCTTTTTCACTAGTTATATTTTCAGATTGCTTTATTAATTCTGCCATACCTTTAAGATTTAATACTAATCTTTCGTCATTACCTGCAAAGATAAGCTCAATAGATTCTTCACCATCTGATAAATTGAAAGTATACTTTCTACTTCCATCTGTATTATCAAAATAAAATTGTTGTCCCTTACTTGGACTTAATGTAGTATCTTGTGTAATCTCTTTACTTGTTTGCGAACCATCTGGGTTCTTAATTATCAACTTGATCATGACTATATCCTTTGATTCTTTTATTTTATACCTTATTATATATAAAAAAAGTCTCTAATAAGTCTCCATATAAAAATTTAATAACTCATTATTTAAATCTAAAAAATAGTCTATTTTGTGGCATTTTATAAAGGTGTAATAGGTGAATAAAAAAGAAAGGATTTTAATTTTTAGGAGTGATTATTTTAAAAAGTGCGCCATCTTTTGTATTTTCAAGTAAAATCATGCCATTCATATTATTTTCAATTATAAGTTTTGACATAAATAAACCAATTCCTGTTCCACCAATTTTTTCATAGGTAAAAAAAGGTTTAAAAATATTTTCAATAGGATCAACTTTTACGCCACCTGCATTATCTTCAATAGAGATAAGAACATCTTTTTTTGTTTCAGAAACAATTATTTTGATTTTAGGCTCTTTAATTTTTCTTTGAATTAAAATATCTTTTGCATTATTTATTATATTTATAAGTACTTGAGTATACTCATTTTTATATCCATTAAGTGTTGGATTTTTTTTAATTATAATTTCAAGCATAATATCATTTGCTTTTAAACTTGAACTTATAATATTAAGGGAAGCATTAATTTGTTCTGACAATTTGAACTTTTCTTTTTCTTTATTAGTTGCGAAAAAGTCTCTAAAATCCTCTATTGTATTTGACATATATTTTGTTATGTCATTTAATTTTAGAATAGACTCTTTTAACTCTTTTTTATCAAGTTCTAAGTCAAAATCAAGTTTTGCTTGAATTGGGATAAATAAAGATGAAAGTTCCATCAAAGGTTGCCTCCATTGATGTGCAATGTTATTTAACATTTCACCCATTGAAGCCATTTTATTTTGTTGAAACATTATCTTATCTTTCTGCCTATTTTTTTCAACTTCGACAGCGACAAGCTTTTCTAATTCTTTATTTTGTTCCTCTAATTCTAGAAAATCATCTAATTTAGTTTGTCTCATAATAAGTCAATTAAATCAATTTATGGTAGGGAGACCTACCATAAATTAAAAATTTTCTCCATGTGTAAAGATTGGATTAGTAATCTTTTCGCCTTTTTCGTTGATATATGCAACCTGTGCATTAACAACAACTTTTGCATAGCCTTTTGAAAAATCATATGCATATTCATATCTAGGCTCAACTACTACTTTACAAGTATCGTTGATATATCCCCATTTTCCATCTTTAACAGTTCTTGCAAAACCATTATGAAGGTTATAGATTTCATCATACTCATCATTTATTTTTAGATCCATCTCTTTTGTGATACAACCCCATTTTCCATTTGCATTAGATTGAACAAAAGCTACATTACCTAAAAATTCTCTAACACTTCTAAAGATTGGTTTCTGAACTACTTCGAATTTGTCATTTAAATAACCAAACTTTCCGTCAAGTTTAATTATAGAAAAGCCATTAAATAATTTCGTAACAGAATCATAAATTGGTTTTACAAGCATTTCATTGTTTTTATTCACAACTCCATACTTTCCTTTATACTCTACTATTGCGTAATCATCACCATAATAATTATGAAGCCAATGTAAATTAAGTACATGAGGGTGATCTGTTTTAATGTTTTTATTTTTTCTATCATCAAAAGTAGATAACTCATCATATATAGGCTTAATTATAACTTCGTTATTATTTGCTAAAGCCCCATATTTACCCTTTTCATTAACAATTGTTACTTCTTCTTTAGTTGAACAACCACAAAAAAATAACACTGTTAAGAAAGTAGTTATTAAAACTTTTTTGAACATCATATTCATCCTTATTTATTTGGATTTGTTTCTATTCTAAACTCTACTCTTCTTGATAATTCAACATTCTCAGAACCATCTTCATTAAGAACTAACGAAGTAGAAGATTTTCCTTCTGGAACAAAAGCTTTTTTGATAAATGTTTTATTATCTAAAACAGCTGGATCAATAATATTAGACATATAATCTAACACAGTTTCAGCTCTTTTTTGTGATAAAACTCTATTTTTCTCAAATTTTGCTTCAGGAGTTGGAGCAGTTCTATATCTTGAAGAAGTATGTCCTTCAACATTTACACTTACTATTTCAGACTCATAATCTTTTAAGATATTGATATATCTTGGAAAGAAACTTTTTAAAATCTCTTTATATCCAGTTCTAATTTTACTACTACCTCGTGCAAACATAAGTGCTGGATTCTTAAATCTAAATGTCAAAGTATCTTCATCTAACTCAGCATTCCAATCAGCAAAATCTGGTCCAAATTCATTATTTAATGCATTATATAAATCATTTAATACATGAATAGTTAAATCATCTTCAGCTTTTCCTCTTTGATTAGCAGAATTTATTGCCATTGCTGAAGCAGTATAATCTCCATTTGCTAATTTTTCTTCTACATCTGCACACCATCTATTTCCCTCAATATTCCCATCTATTACAGATTTCCCACCATCAAATGATAATTGAACTTTTTGAACATCTGAATCAAGAACATCCCCACAAATTCGAGGTGTATTATCATTAATAACTTTATAATCATCAATCGTAATTAAATTATAAAATTGCTCTGCTGGTACTGCTGCTTCAGCCATAACTTTTTTAGTACACTCTGCTTCAACATTTTCAGCTCTTAAAAGTTGTGCAATTTTAACATCATTTGTTTTTGAAGCATAATGTAAAGGTGACATATCATATTTATCTAATACATCTCTAGCAGCACCATTACAAATTAACAATTTTGACATATTTGTATAACCATTTCTTGTTGAATCAATTAATGGTGTATCACCATATTTATCAACACTATTTACTCCTGCTCCATTTTCTATTAAAATTTCTGCTGCATCAAAGTGATTAAATCTAGATGCTAAATGCAATGGAGTGTAACCAAATCTATCTTTTTCATTTAAATCAATTTTTTCATCAATAAAGAACTTAACTAATTTCAAATCATTTACTCTAACAGCATCATGAATTGTTGACTCAGCTAAAAGATCCTTATGACTTAAACCTGTAATCGTATTACCTTTTGCCATATTTTCTTTGTTGCTCATAGCATTTTCATTTTTAGCTGTACAACCTGTAAAAATGATTAGTGCCGCAACGCTTAATCCTAATAAATATTTTTTCATTTTTGTCTCCCTTTTTAATTTATCTTTCATGTAATGAATTTTGTTTAACTTTCAATATAGGTTTTAAAATAAAATCTAATATTGTCTTTTTCCCAGTTATAATATCAACACTTGCTACCATTCCTGGGATAATTGGAAGTTTATTTCCATTTCTTTCTAAGTAATTCTTCTCTGTTTTAACAATAACTCTATAATAACTCTTTCCCTCCTTAGATTCTTTATCGATAATACTATCTGCTGATATTTCAACAATTTTACCATCTAGTCCACCATAGATTGAAAAATCATATGCTGTAATTTTTACAATTGCTTTCTGGCTTGGATTAATAAAGGCAATATCTTTGGGATCAATTTTTGCTTCTACTAGTAATATCTCACTAACAGGAACAATTTCAACTAAATCCATACCAGATTGAACTACACCACCTATTGTATTAAAGTTAAGTTGTTTAACAATCCCATCAACAGGAGAAACTATAGTTGTTTTGGCAACTCTATCTTCATCTCCAACTAGCTTAGCTTCAAATTTATTAACTAAACTTGCAGTTTTCTGCAATAAATCAGAAGCTTCTGCTCTAAAGGCATTTAGTTTCTCAGAGATCCTATTCTTAGCTTCTGAGATAGCTAGTTCTGATCGTCTTACTGATAAAAGTGCTGCCTCTAAATCTCCACTTACATTTGTATATTCTCTCTCAATACTCAATAAATCAAATTTTGATTTAACACCTCTACGTGCAAGTTTTTGAACTTGAACACGTTGTTCTTTTATAAGAGAAAAACTCTTTTTTAGGTTTTTAATTGAATTTTTTATTTCTCTTAACTCTTGTCTTTTTTGACCTAATTGTGTTTCTAAAACCCTAACTGATGATTTTAATTCTTTATATCTATTTACAAGCAGACTTTTTTCTAACTTGTCATATCTTGATTCATCTTCTAAAATTTCTTTTGGAAAAACTATCTTAGGTAATTTTTTTCCTACATCAATTTTTGACTCTACTTCAAGTCTTGTTTTAACAGCAAGTAAACTAAGATACTCTTGTTTACTTTCTTCTAATGTTGCTTGAAATCTTGTTGTATCAATTTTCATCAAAGAAGAACCTTTTTTTATAATTTGCCCTTCTTTAATAAAAATTTCTGAAATAATTCCACCATCCAAAGATTGAATTCTTTGAATTTTATCAGTAGGAATTACTTTTCCATTTCCACGTGCTAATTCATCAACCTCAGCTAATGCAGCCCAAGTTATAGCACCTACAAAGAATAATGATATAAATATAAAAATAACATTTGACATTCTAGTTGGTTGTTCATTTGCATTAGAATAACTAGAATATACAAAATCTAAATCTTCATCTTCTTCATCTGAAAGTCCATATAATCTTCCAAACCAACCTATTTTCTTCTTATTTTTTAATTTCTCTGAAGCATTTTTATAAGAAGAATTATTATCAAAGTTATCCTTTATAATATTATTCTCTTCAATATTTTGTGGTATTTGGTTTTTATTTTCCATTTTTGCCACCTATATTGGATTTAAATACTTCTTCTTTTGGTCCATCAAAAGATACTTCACCATTTTCTATTACAATAACTCTATCAACTAGTTGTAGTAATGAAGTTTTATGAGTAACAATTATTAAAGTTTTATTATCTATGATTTTTTCTATTTTATTAATAAATGCTTTTTCAGTTTGTCTATCCATTGCATTTGTCGGTTCATCAAGCATCATAATATTTGGATTTGAGATAAGTGCCCTAGCTAGTGTTACAGATTGTCTTTCTCCTCCACTTAAGCCTTCCCCTCTTTCTCCTACCATTAAATCAAAACCTGCTTCATGTTTACCTAAAAATTCATCAAGGCCTGCTATTTTTGAAACTTTTAATAACTCTTCATCAGAAATATACTGCTCTCCAATTGTAATATTATCTTTTATCGTTCCCATAAATAAAAATGGCTCTTGAGGAACACAACCAATTGCCCGTCTTAAATCAATTGGATCAATTTGTCTAGTATCAAGTCCATCAATTAAAATTGAACCACTTTTTGGTTCATATAAATTTAAAATAAGTTTTAAAAGTGTTGATTTCCCTGAGCCAATTTTTCCTAGAATTGCAATTCGTTCACCTTCGTTTATAGTAAGATTTAGATTTTTTATAGTTTGATGATTTTGATCTTTATATGCAAATACTACATCTTTTAATTCTATTTTACCTCTTAAATCAGGCCTATTTATATATGTTTTATTCTCTTTTTCAACTGGCATTTTCATAACTTCATCAAGATTATTTAATGATAACATTGTTTTATCAAATTTAATAATCAATCCTACAAGCTGAGAAACAGGAGCTATTACTCTTCCATTTAATATCATAGAAGCAATAATCGCACCCATTGTTATTTCGCCTTCACTAGCTAAATATACTCCACCAGCAACAATAGCTATATTTGAAAACTGAGATATAAAAGTAGTAAAATAAGTAATACTTTGAGATAAAAAATGACCTTTATCTGCATAATATACAGTTTTATTAACAGATTGATCCCAATTTGTTCTCATTCTATTTTGAGCTCTTACACTTTTTATAATCTCTAAACCTGTAACAGTTTCTATTAATGTTGTGTGTTTTATTTGTTCTTCTTTTACTGACTTTTCAATAAGCGCTTTGAGTGGTCTTTGCATATACCATGAAATCATAATAGATAAGAATACTGTCGCTATTGTAATATAAGCTAAAGGGCCACCAATATAAAAAATTATTGCAATAAAAATAATAACAAAAGGAAAATCAACAAATGCAGCAACCGTAGCACTTGTAAAAAACTCTCTTACACTTTCAAAAGATTGTAATCTACTTACAAATTGACCAGTAGAAGCTGGTTTAGAATCAATTTTTATATTTAATACATGATTAAATATTCTATTTGAAATAATTGTGTCTGTTCTTTTACTTGCAATTCCTAGAAAATATGATCTTAATATTTTTAATATAAAATCAAAAACCATTACAAAAGAAATACCTATAAAAAGTGCCCACATAGTCTCAATTGCATTATTTGGAAGTACTCTATCATATACATTCATTGTAAATAAAGGAGTTGCTAATATAAAAAGATTTATAAAAAGTGAAACAATTATAACTTGCTTATAAATCCCTTTATTCTTAAAAAGTGTTCCCCAAAACCACTCTTTTGGGTTTTCAACTAAAATTTCTTTTTCAACTCTATTATTAAAATCAAATTCAGGTCTTATAATAATCAATTCACCTGTATATTCTGAATTCAATTTATCAAGAGTTAAAACAGTTTCTCCTGAACTAAGACCAGGCATTATCACTTTTGCTAAATTTTCTTCTTCATCGTAATCTAATAGTATACAAGATCTATTTTTTTCCAAAACTAAAACTGCAGGTAAAGCTAATTTAGTAAGTTTTTTAATTTTTCTTTCTACTATTTTACTTACTAAACCTATTCTAGTTGCAGATTGTACAAACATATCTACATCAAAAGATTTATTGTGAATAGGTAAATTAAATTTTAAAGATTCAGCAGACGTTTCTCTTTTGTGAAACTTAGCTAGAAAAAGTAGACACTCTAATAATGTGTCTACTGTTCTTCTATCTTTTAGGGTATTAAGGTTTTTTTCTGTCTCGTTTATATCTTGCAAGTTATGCCTCTTTAATATTAATTGTACTTAGCGTATAAAGCTTGGTGTTTCCTAATATTATCAATATATGGTTTATTAGCAAGCACTACTGAACTTAAAGATCTCATTGCAACTTTAGCCTCTTCAACTGAACTATAAACTCCATATAAAATCTTTGCACTTCTCATACTAGGTCCAAATTCAAAAGAATAAGCATTATCTCCAAGATTATTATCTCTAATATATTTACTAGCAGCAGCCATACCGTTTTTAGTAGCAATATTAATTGTATAATAATTTTTTGGTGCATCTAAGAATGTTTTATACTCAGAAGTAGCCATTTTCATAGCATCACTTGAAGCAGTTTCTGCAATTTCTTTATCTAGTCCTAATTCTTTACTGATAATTGAACTATCAGTATTACTAATTAATCCATCTAAATCAAATCTACTTTGTTTATCTTGCTCTTTAGGAGTATATGAGAACACTCTTGGAGATACATTATCACAAATTTGATTTTCTGAAGATAACACGGTATCAGTTAATTGAGATAAATTAAACATTAAATCATAATAATTATTTAATGCTGTATATTCTATATTAATTAAACTTGTTCTTGAATTATATAACTCACTCTCAGCATCCAAAATATCAACAAATGTTCTTGTTCCTGCTTGAAATTCATTTCTATATACCTCAACAATATTTACATTTGCAACAACATATTTTTTAAGAGCTTCAACTCTTTTTTTGTTTTTGTAGAATTTAGTATATAAAGATTTGATTTCAGCTACTACGTCATTTGTAATTTCATCTAATGTTTTCTTTTGCTCTTGTAAAAAAATAGTCTCTTGTTCTGATCGTATACTATCTCTATTTCCATTGAATAAATTCCAATTAAGATTTAATCTAGCATATCTATCTTTTTGAGTACCATTTTCATTTAATTCTAAATCATCATCAATTGAAGCTTTTAATTCTAAATTCAAACTAGGTAAGAATCTTGCGTCATATTGAGCTATTTTTTCTCTTTGCAATTTGATTTTTTCAATTTGCTCTAAGATTCTATGATTTCTTATAACTGCTATTTCTATAGCCTCTTTTAGAGTTGCTGGAACTTTAGCTTCATCTATAGTTGGTCTACAAATTGAACCGTTTAACTCTTCCCCCACATATTTAACATATTGTGCAATTCCTGTTTCTTTAACACTTTGCTCTTCAATATATTTGTCAATTGTGAAATTAAGTTTTGAACTTACTTGGTAAGTTTCTAAAACTTCACCACTGATTTCCTCTTTTTCTTTTGCAGTTACAAGATTTTCTTCATGATTTTTAATCATATCATTTGTTAAAGCTAGTTTTTCATCAGATTGAACTAAACCTGTATAAGCTTTTACAGTTTCTAGGATTGTATTCTCAATAGCATAAAAACTTCTGTACTTATTTGCTAGTTCTTGATGTTTTACTTCAGAAACTTGAGAAGGTGTTGAACCACCATCATATAAATATTGTCTAAAAACAATAGCAGCGTTATAGCCATCTTCATCACTTTTTGTATCAGGAGTTGCATCATCGTAGTCTTTTTCGATTTTGCTTGTTTCAAGATAAGCTTCAATATCTAGAGTTGGCAGATACAAACCTTCCCTATCATCTACATACTTTCTATACGCTTCTTGATTCTTTTTTTCAGCAATAATATCTGGATTTGTATTTATTGCTTTCTCTACACTATCCCTTAAGCTTGCTGCGTAAGAGGAACTTGTCAATAATATAAGACAGATACCTGTTAAGGCGATTTTTTGTTTCATGGAATTCTCCCTTAGATAGAATTTTATAAACTAAAATTTATAAGAAGGGCAGGTTTATATAGACTATTTGATAAACTTTATCTTGCATTATAAATTCTTTTACTATATACTTTATAATATTTTATCATAAAAAGTGGCTAATATGTTTACAATAGACAAAAATAATAAAAATTCTTTTAAAATTATATTTAAACACCTCAATGTCCTATATATCGAGGATGATAAAAATATAAGAGAAAATATAACGAAAACTTTGGAGATACTTGTAAACAAAGTTTATTCCTTAGAAAATGCAAAAGACGCACTTGAAATTTTTAAAACAAATAGAATAGATATAATTATTTCAGATATAAATCTTCCAAAAATTGATGGTATTGAATTTATAAAAAAAATACGTCAAGTTGATAATTATATTCCTATTATCTTGCTAACTGCATACACACAAAAAGATTACTTATTGGAAGCTACAAAGTTAAAACTAATAGATTATTTAGTCAAACCAATTGATTTTAATATACTTAATGAGGCATTACTAAAAGCATCACAAGAGATAATAAATAATGCAAAATACATTGTAGACTTTGAAGAAAATATTTCATATAATGTGATGAAGAAAAAACTTTACTCAAAAACTAATGAAGAAGAAATAGATTTAACTGCAAAAGAAATGGATCTTTTAGAATACTTTATTCAAAATAATAAAAGATTAATTTCCCATGAAGAAATAAAAACAGAAGTTTGGAATGATAACTTTGAAGTAAGTGATTCTGCATTAAAAAATGTATTGAACAAATTAAGAAAAAAAGTAGGGAAGAATACGATTAATAACATATCTGGAGTTGGATTTAGAATTCAATTAAATTGAAAATAGTAAAAAAGCTTCATAAGTAAAACTTATGAAGCTTTAATAGATATGCATGAAATTAATCAGGATAATTCTACACCCTAGTATCTAAAAGTAGTCTTAAAAATTCATAAGCAAAACTTATAATACTGAGAAATTTTAAAGTTTTCATTTTATATTAATAATAATTGTAAATTTTGCTCCTTTGTATTTCATCCCTTTATATTCATATATTTCATTTTCTACTAAGATTTCACCATCTAAATGATTTCTTATAATATCTTGACTCATATATAATCCAATACCCGTACCTTGAGATTTGTGTTTGGTTGTAAAGTAAGGTTCAAATATCTTTTCAAGTAATTCTTCTTTTATTCCTCTTGCATTATCTTTTATTTCTATAATAAGTTTTTTATCTTTTACATAAGTATTTATAAAAAGTAATTTTTCTTCATCTTTTAATTTTACTAAGGCATCTTTTGAATTATTTAAAATATTTAAAAGAACTTGAATAAGCTCATTTTCTAAAGAGACTATTGCTACATTTTGAATCTTTTTAATTATTTCTATCTCTTTTGATACAAACTGTGAACTTAGAAGGTTTAGTACTTTTTCAATGCTATCTAAAATAAAGAATTTACTTTCTTTACTATTTTTAACATCAAAAAAACTTCTAAAATCATCAATTGTATGAGAAAGATATTGTGTAGAATTATTAATTAAATCCATGGCATAGTCAAAATCGCTGTCACTTAAAACATTCATCTCTTTTTGTAGTTTTGTACCTGTGGCTGCTGTTGAAATTGCAGATAAGGGCTGTCTCCATTGATGGGCTATATTTCCTAACATCTCACCCATTGCAGCCATTTTACTTTGCTGGAAGAAGAGTTTATCTTTTGCTTCTTTTTCTAAAAGCATAAGTTTTTTTTCTGTAATATCTTCTTTAACGGCAATAAAATTAACAATTTCATTATCTTCATCAAGAACAGGAGTAATTATCAACTCCTCATCGTATAATGTTCCATCTTTCTTTTTATTTATAAGTTCACCTTTCCAAGGTTTCTTATTTAAGATTGTTTCCCACATATCTGTATAAAATTCTTCATTTTGTTTTTTTGAAGAAATGAATTCTTTAGGATTTTTTCCTTTTATCTCATTTATTTCAAATCCTGTTAACTCTTCAAAAGCTTTATTCCCCCACTCTACATTCCCATCTTTATCTGTTATTAGAATACAGTTAATACTGGATTCTAAGGCTTTCATTAAAAGAGCACTTTCATCTTCTAGTGCCTTTTGAATAGATATATCAGAAAAAGAGGTAATAATTTCCATATCATCATCACTTCTTATTATTATTCTACTTTTTAATGACACAGGAAAGTTCTTACCTTTTGAATTCATAAAATATTCTTTTTTTGAATAAAAGAAATTATTATTCATAACTTCATTAAAAATAGGACAATCTTTTTGTTTCATATTAGAATTAAAAGAATGTGAATGAAAAAGAGTATGAGCATTTTTCCCTATGACTTCTTTTTCTTTATAACCTAAAATTTTACATGCAATAGGATTGATATAATTTATTTTGGCATTTAAGTCCATAACAAAAAGACCTTCACCTAAATTATCTGTTATTGATTTAAACCATTCTCTTTCAGCATTTAATATTTTTGTTTTTTTCTGAAGTGATAGAAGTAACTTGATATGAACTATAACTCCTAAAAGTATTAGAAAATAAATATATATTTCCATTTTTACTATAAAAGGGATATTTGTACTTTTTTTATAACTAATTAGATAACCTTCAACTTTTTTACTAATACTAAGCATTGGAATAAAAGTAACGTCATAGTAAATATCATGAAGCTTAACAAAAAGTCCATATTTCTCGCCTTTTGCCATTACCTCTTTTAGTTTTCTATTTTTATTTAATTTTTTATTGATTTCTTTTGCTAAATGGCTTAATTTTCTTGGAGAATCAAGAAAAGAAGCTTCTTTATCTTCTATTACAAAATTTGGATTTATCATTGAAGTTTGATACAGAAATTTTTGACTTTCTAATAATTTATTAAAAACGATGTCTTTATTTAAAATAAAAGAGTATTCTCTTCTTTTATCTAATTTTGAAATTGCTTCTATCATCATTTTTGTTGATATTCCTATCTCAAAACTTCCTATATGTTCATTTTTAAAATTTATTGGAAAAATATTTCTAAAGCCAGAAAAGAGTCTCCCTATTTCAAAGCCTGATACAATTTTATTTTCTTTATTTGCAAGACGAACTGTTTCTCTTATTTTTGATAAATCATCCCCATACTTATTTGGTTTATGAAACCTTATATAACTTCGATTATTTTTTGTATGAAAATGAAACTGACTTATTCCCTCTTTTTTTAGTCTTAAATATAAAGGATATACTTCTTTATATAATAATCCTTTATATAAATACCTAACATCATCTTTTGAGTTTAGTCCTCTTTCAAAAAGAGAGAGTATAAGTTCAGTATTAATTGATTCTTTAAAAATATATTTTGTAAGAAGTTCATGTTTATTAATACTTGATTGATAAGCCATATCAAGACTTAATATATTTTCATTAAAATATTCTCTTTCTTTACTCTTTTTATAATGGTTTACAAAAATTAAAGCAATAATCCCTGCAAGAATAATAAAAAGTATTAAAAGTTGATAAAAATCATTGATTCTAGATTTATTCAAAAATTACCTTCTTTAGAGATATTTGAAGATTTTATAAGCTTACGTAAATGATTATAGTCTTTTGTATTGAACTCTTTTACTCCAAATTTCATACTTTTATGCCATCTAGATAAATCTTCTTTATTTAGTAAAAAAATACTATCTTTAATTTTTTTAAGTATTTCTTTATTTAGAGTCTTTGAATTAGCTACTAATAAAAAATTTGGTACCTTAGAAGAGCGTTTTATCTCTTTTAATCCTAAATGAAAATATTCTTTTGCTGTTTCAGTTTTTAACCCACCATATTTAAACTCACTTAGAATAACACTTAAGGCAACTTTATCATGCCTACCTAAATATCTATACTTATTTTTTTCAATATTTGAATTTGAATTATTTAAAATATTATTTACAAATAAATACCCACAAGTAGATAGTGGTTGAGTTAAAGCTATTTTTGTATTTTCCATATTTTCCATTGAATTATTATTTGAAATAAAACTAACAAAAGAGCAAGTATAAGAAACTTCTCCTTTTTCATTTTTAAAATTCACTAAAGGAACAACATTTGAATACATCTTTTCTAAAGACAAATAAGGAAGTGGCCCTAAATATGTAATATCAATCTCTTTATTTACAAACTTTTTTAATATTTGATCATAATTTTTGTTGTAATCTATTTTAATTTTTGTATTTAATTTTTGCTCTAAAAACCTTACTAAAGGAGAAAATTGAGTATAAGTAGTCTGGATATCTTTCATAGGTAAGGGAGCAAAAACAAGAGTTCTATCGTTACTTAAAAGATAAAGAGGCATAAACATTAATAAAATTATGAATTTAAACATAGCCTACTTCTAATTTAATTTAATATAATGATATTATATTATTTTTTTATAAAAATAGCATAAATACTTATCAATACATGAATTTTATTCTAGGATAATTATTCTTTTCTTTCCTAATTTTTTTGATTTATACATTTTAAATAAGAGGAGAAAGAACAATTAATAATGTACTTATATTTATATTCAATTTTTTAAGATATACTAGGTATATAAAGGAGTTATCATGGCAAAAGGAAAAGATGTTCAGAAATCTGTAAAGAAAAAATCTGAAAAAACATTAAAAGAAAAAAGAAATGACAAAAAAGCAAAAAAAGCTTTAAATAAATAATATTTAAAATAGAGGACGAACAATGGCAAAAACAAACTACTCATATGAAAAACGTAGTAGAGAAATTGAAAAGCAAAAGAAAAAAGAAGAAAAAAGAAAGAAAAAACAAATTCAAAATAATGATGAAGAACAAGAAAATTCTTCTATAGATACAGATATTAAACCAAAAGAGTAATGTTTAAAATTATAAATTAATAGTTAGCATAAAAATTTAAATGGCAGAGAATATAAAATTATCTGCCATAGCTTAAAAAAAAATTGAAATAGTAAAAAAGTCTAGATTTTTAATTAATCTCTTGTGAATCTTATGACAAAATATCCAAATGCCATTTCCCCAAAACTCACTAATCCCCACATAGGAAGATAGAAGATTCCACAAAGTATTGATAGTCCAATCATCAAGGAAAATGCTTTTTTATTATCTTTTATTGTCATTGCAATAACTACTCCTACAATGAAAAATATAATGACAAATGTTAGCATCAAGAAGTATCCTTTATTGGTATTTGTTTTATATATAAAGTGGCAGACAATATCGGATTCGAACCGATGGTAGATTACTCTACGCTACCCTTCCAAGGTAGTGGATTAAGCCAGCTCTCCCAATTGTCTGTATGTTTTTAAAATTATTTAATTAATTTATCGAAGTATACTATTATCTTATTTTTCTCTTCTTAAAAATCTATAACTTATCTCTTTTTTTATCAATTTCTTATTATTTAACTGCTATTTTTAATTCAAAGCCTGTCTTTGAGCTTATTCCAAAACTTCAATATTATGTTCTTTTGTTATAGTAACGATTATTTTACCCAACTAATAATTTTTCTATCTTCTTGAATAATATGCTGAACTAAGAAAATGTCAATAATTTTTATTAACTCTTTTTCTGCAATTGCAATATCTAATCCTGGTAAATCTTTAATAAAGCTATTTAGAGTATTAATTATATTTGTATGTAATTTTTTATGTTCTTTAATTTTAGGATAAGCTATTTCTTCCATATATTTTTCTTCATTTTTGAAATGTATTTTCATATAATTATAAAGTTCGGTTAATGTAACTCTTATCTTATTAACTTTTTCCTTCTCCTGAACTTCTTTAAATGCATTAGAAGCTATATCAAAAAGTTTCTTATGCTCTTTATCTATATTTTCATTTTTTACACTATAAATATCTTTCCAACCAAAAGTTTTTTTTAGTTTTGAAAAAGGTGTCGAATACAATCTTATTTTTTTATCTTCTAATATAATATGTTTAATAAAATATTCATTGATAAAATCAAACAATTTTTGCTTTATCTCTTCTATTTTTAAAGAATTTATTTCATCTACTAACTCTTTTAACATTGAAATCATTTTTTTATGAATAACTTTATGTCGCTTAAGTTCAGGATAATTCAACTTTTCCATATATTTTTCTTCATTAGAGAAATGTGTAGAAACATATGCAAAAAGTTCAGAAACTATTTTTTTCAAATCAGATAAATCATTCTTTAAATCATTTTTATTAACAATTGATAAGGCTTTTTTTCCTATAGCAAAAAGCTTTTGATGTTCACTATCTATTTTAAAATCACCAGTATTATACTCCGACTTCCAAATTAACTCATTTTCACTAATACTCATTTATAACCTTTTTTGTACCTAATTATAGTTTCAATAATTTTTATTTAAATATTGACAAAAACTTTATTTCTACCATTATTTTTTGCTTTATAAAGGGCATCATCTGCTCTTTTTATTAGAGTATCAAGAGAATCACCATCTTTAAATACCGTAACACCAAAACTAGCAGTTTTATTTTTAATTATTTCAAAATTATGATTTGCTATTTTCAGTCTAAAGCTTTCCATCAATTTTCTTACCCCTTCTATATCAGATTCAGGGCAAATGATGATAAATTCTTCTCCTCCAAATCTCCCTATAAAATCAGTTTTTCTAAGAGATGATTTTAATATATTTGCAATTTCTACTAATACCTTATCCCCAACTTGATGACCATAAGTATCATTTACTTTTTTAAAAAAATCAATATCTACAATAGTAAGACCAAAAGTATGTGAAAATCTCTCATATCTATATATTTCGTTTTGGATTAGTTCTTCCAATTTTCTTCTGTTATATAAGTTTGTAAGCTCATCTGTAACTGCGAGTTTTTCTAGCTTCTTGTTTTTTTCTTCAATATCTTTTTGGGCTTCTTTTAATAATTTATTAGCTTTTATAATAGTTGTATTCCAATATAGAGTAAGAAGAATCAATAATAACACTCCAATAACTATTTTCCAAACTAATGCATAATCAATCTCTTTTTCATACTTTATTGGAATCCATTTAGTGAAAATCTCTCTATGTAATTCATTTGTAATTTTATTTACAGTTTTTTGTAAAATATTTAATAAAGTTTTATCTTTTTTTACAACAGCAATTGATAATTTCAAACTTTCAGATATTTTTCCTGCAATTTTCAATTCTCCAAAATATTTTGTTTGAAATTCATATCCTATGCTAGCTAAGGTATCAATAAAAGCAAAAAGCTGTTCATTTTTGACTTTGTCTAAACCATCATAAATATCATCAACTTCTATTATCTCTAAAGATGGATATTTTTCTCTAAGTATTTTTACGAAAGCATCACCTTTTATAATACCAATTTTTTCACCTTCTAAATCTAATATTTGATTAATAAAAGGAACATTTACTCTTGTTGCTACAACTAAAGGGACTTCTAAATAGTGACTTGTAAAGTTTAAATATTTTTTTCTTTCAGGTGTTTCCATACCTAAAGCTAACATATCGCATTTTTCTTGTTTTATATAACTTACTGATTGATTCCAATTTTTCGTTTTTACAAGTTCAAACTTTGCAGATAAGATTTTTTCAAAAAGATTATAATAATCTGCACTCATTCCAATATGTTCATCTTTTTCATTAAGTCCTTCAAAAGGTAAACCACTAGGGTTTATACAATATTTTATTACATTTGTATTCAAATAAGCTATTTCTTCTTGATTAAGTTCAATATGCCCACCTCTATACTCTTTAATTGAACCTATCCATTTAGTAACTAAAGCTTCTTTTTCTTTTGTTGTAATAGAATTAAGAGCTTTTTGTAAAATAGAACCAAGCATTGAATTTTCTGGTTGTACCCCAAATCGTAAATCTTCTTTTTTTGTATTAGGAAGAATTAATTCGCTAGCTAATTTTATATTTGCGTATACATTTTTTTTTATTAAATAATTTATATTTGTTAGATTTTGAATTAAGGCATCAATTTTACCAAAGACTAAATCTTTTGTTAAATCTGCATAATTATCATAAAAAATTAAATTCATGGTGCCTAATTTTTGTAGTTCTTTAACATAAAAAACATCTTTTAGTACACCAACTCTTTTATTTTTTAGACTTTTGATTCCATTATATTCACCAAAATTATCTTTTACAAAAATCATAATAGGTATATCGTAATAAGAACTTGTAAAACTAGTAAAAGGTTCTCTAAATTTTTTATATGAAATACTAGTTATCATATCAACTTCTTTATTTTTAAAAGTATTATAAATACTAGTCCATTTATCAATTGTTTTTTCAAATTCTAACCCAGTTCTTTTAGAAATGATCTCTAATAAATCATGTTCAAAGCCAACTGAGGTATCTTTTATATAATAACTAAATGGCGTAAAATCTGGCATCATAGCCACTTTTACTAAGGGGTTTTTTTCAATAAACTCTTTTTCTTCTTTAGTAAAATTAATAGAATTTGCCAAGATTTCTATTGAAAAACAAAATATAAGAAATAGCCGTATAAATAATAATTTCATTTCTATCCTTCTAAAGAAGATATTCTATCAGTTAAAAGTTCTTATGTAGTTAAATTATAAATTATTTTAATTATAATATTTGTTCTCTTTTCTTAACTCTAAGATTTATTTCCTCTTTAATTAAATTCTCATCATCAGTAGTAATAAATTTAACAGTAGGAGGAAGTATTGCTTTTTTAGTATTTGAGAATTCAGGTTTTTCTTGTGTTAATATTTTATATTGATTAATTACATTTGTTTTGTATTCATCAAAATTCTTTTGTTCTATACTTGTTAATTCTTTAGCATTTTTAGCAAGATATAATAAATATTTCAAAGAACCATTAATATATTTATGAGCAGTTTCATAATCTTTAAGTTTAAAGCAAAGTATTGTTTTCATTACATAATAACTTGGAACTATTTTAAATAACACTACATTTTCTTCAAACGTTTTACATTGTTCTAATATTAACTCATAATTTGGATTTTCTTCTTTACAAATAGCTGTTGAAATATTATCAAAAAGAAAGGCATCCTCTTTCAAATATTCTTCTATACTTGGGTTTTCTTGCATTGTTTATATTCCTTTATAAAAGTTTATTTTAACAAAATCTAAATAAAAATTAAATTTTCAATATGGAGAGTCAAGGTAAAAAGTAGTGAAAAATAGTTTTTAATTAATAGGAATTTCTATAATAAATTTTGCCCCAATATAATCAATACCATCATAGTTATACTCTTCGTTAGAAACTATAAGCTTCCCATTAAGATGAGTTCGTACAATTTCTTCACTCATATATAATCCAATTCCAGTACCTTGTGATTTATGTTTTGTTGTAAAATATGGCTCAAAGATTCTATCGATTATATACTCTGGTATTCCTTTTGCATTATCTATTATTTCAATAACAAAATTATTGTCGTTTTTATAGGTATTTATAAAAATTAATCTTTTTTCATTTTCTAATTTAGTTAAAGCATCTTTTGCATTATTTAGAATATTTATTAAAGCTTGTATAAGTTCATTTTCTAATGATATAAATTCAAATTCTTCTATATTTTTTATTATTTCTATATGTTTTTCTATAAATTCCGAATGTACTAGGTTTAATGTTTTATTTAAAGTATTAGAGATATTAACTTTCTGCAATTTATTATTATTTGGATTAAAAAAGCCTCTAAAATCATCAATTGTTTGGGATAAGTATTGTGCTCTATTATTAATAGATTCTAAGATAGAATCTAATTGACTATCAGTTAAGCAATCCATCTCTTTTTGTAGTCTAGCTCCCGTTGCTGCTGTTGAAATTGCAGATAAGGGTTGTCTCCATTGATGGGCTATATTTCCTATCATTTCTCCCATAGCAGCCATTTTACTTTGTTCTGAAAGTACTTTGTTTTGCCGCATATTTTTTTCAATTTCTATTTTTACTTTTTCATTAAGTCTTCTATTTAAATCTTTTAATAAATATTGTCTATATATTAAACCCAACACTATTAATATCACAATCATAATAATTAAATATCTCCAAATAGTTTGGTATTGTACCCCTTCTTGATAGTTTATAGAAACCCATTTGTTCAAAATATATTGATGTTCTTCTGTGGATATTTTTGAAATTGCTTTATTAAAAATAGATTTTAAAATTGGTTCATCATTTCGTGTTCCAATACCTAACTCTAACATACCTTCAATTTTTCCTGCAATTTTTACTCGACCAATATAACTTCTTTGTATTTCAAATCCTACAGTAGCTAAACCTCCTATAAAAGCAAAAAGGTCTTTACTATCTACCTTATCAAGACCTTCTTTTAAAGTCTTTACTTCAATAAATTTCATCTCTGGATTATTCATTCTTAAAAGTTCTGCATAGGCATATCCCTTTACAATACCCACCTTTTTATCTTTTAATTCAGAAAGATTTGATATAAAAAGAGCATTATTATTTGTAGCAATGACTAAGGGTGTTTTTAAATATGCTTGCGTAAAATCAAGATATTTCAATCTTTGAGGTGTTTGCATTAGAAGAGAAAAAATATCACACTCTTTTTTTCGACCTAATTCTAGTGAGTGAGACCATGAATTTGTTGGAACCATACGAATAGGAGTAGCTATTTCTTTTTCAAAGATTTTAAAATAATCAGCACTCATTCCAATATGTTTTCCTCTTTCATTTTTTTCAAAAGGCATCCAATCAGGATCTATACACATTTTTATTTGTTTTTTTTCTTTTAGATATTGTTTTTCATCAGAGGATAGATCAAGCTTATTATTAACAGTTTGTGATTCAATTTTTGCGGTAAACCATTTATTATATAAAAGCTCTTTTTCATTTCTTGTAATAGCTGACATAGATTTATTTATAATTGAAAATAATAAATCATTTTCTTTATTTACCCCTATTCTTATGTCTTCTTTTTTTACTATTGAATCATCAAGTTCATCAAGAATTATTATATTTAAATACCCAGCTTTTTTAATATATTTTTGACCACTATTAAGATTACTAAATATTACATCCACCTTTTTATGTGCCAAAGCTTTCATTTTACTTCTTGAATTTTTAAATTCCACAATTTCAAAAAGTTTTAAAGCCTTTAGATTGTCATAATAATAAATATCTTTAGTAACACCAACCTTTTTCCCTCTTAAAGATTCAAAGCCAGTATAATTGTTTATTTCCCCTTTTCTTGCAAAGATAACATTTGGTATTTCAAAGTATGGTTTTGAGAAATTTGTAAATGATTCCCTATCTTTATCATAAGATATGAAATCTATTAGATCAATTTGTTTAGTTTTAAATTTGTTAAGAGTCTTACTCCAATCATCAATTTCAATCTTTATTTTTAATCCACTTTTTTTTACAATTAAATCTATGAAATCATAAGAAAAGCCCGATATTTTGCCATTTTCCTTAAAAGAGAAAGGATAATAATCCAGTAGCATTCCAAAAGTAACAGTGTTTGAAGATATATATTCTTTTTCTGCATTTGTAAAATTATTTTTTGTTTTACTTGAAGCTATTAAGGTGCATACTAGAGTTATTAGTAATATCAGTTTTTTCATCATTTGCAACCTTTCAAGTCTCTTTAGTAAATGTATGAATTATTATCTTAGCATTCTACTATTATATCAAAAAAGAATAAAAAGATATAAATAAGATTATTAATACAAAAAATGATGTTTTAAAATTCTCTTAACTTACTTCAAATAACAATTCTTGGATGCTATAAGCACTAATTTGATAAAATATAAACCTTATAAGAGTTTCAAAATCAAGAGGTTTAATAATGAGTGAGAGCAAAGATTTTTTACGTACAATAGTTGAGGCGGACTTAAAGTCAGGCAAATATAAAAAGGTAATTACAAGATTCCCACCAGAGCCTAATGGCTTTCCCCATATTGGACATGCTAAGTCTATTTTTATAAATTTTGGTATTGCGCGAGATTATAATGGACATTGTAATCTAAGAATGGATGATACAAATCCAACTAAAGAAGATACAAAATATGTTGAAGCTTTAAAAGATGCTGTGCAATGGCTAGGATTTGAATGGAAGGATAATCTATATTTTACATCTGATTATTTTCCTAAGATATATGATTATGCAATTACTCTAATTAAAATGGGTAAAGCTTATGTTGATAGTCTAACAGAAGAAGAAATACGTGAATATCGTGGTACTGTTAAAGAAGCAGGAAAACGTAGTATTCATGCCAATCGTAGTGTTGAAGAAAATTTAGATTTTTTAGAAAGAATGAAAAAAGGCGAATTTAAAGATGGAGAGCATGTACTAAGAGCAAAAATAGATATGAGTGCTGCAAATATGAAAATGAGAGATCCTCTTTTATATCGTATCCGACATGCCAATCACTTTAGATCTGCTGATGAATGGTGTATTTACCCAATGTATGACTTTGCTCACTGCTTATCTGATTATATTGAAGGGGTTTCTCACTCTATTTGTACTTTGGAATTTGAGAACAACCGTGATATTTATAATTGGGTATTAGATACTCTTGAACTTAAGCCACCAAGACCATACCAACATGAATTTGCACGTTTAGGTATTAACTATACAGTTATGAGTAAAAGAAAACTTATTGAATTAGTTGAAGGTGGACAAGTTAAGGGCTGGGATGATCCTCGTATGCCTACAATTGCTGGATATAGAAGAAGAGGTTATACTCCTTCTTCTATTTTAAACTTCTGTGAGCAAATAGGAATTGCTAAGGCAAACTCTATGGTTGATGTGGCACAACTTGAATTTTGTATAAGAGATGATTTAAATAAAAAAGTACCAAGAGTTCTATGTGTACTTGATCCACTTAAAGTAAGTATTACAAATTATGAAGGCTTTGAAGAGATTGATGCACCATACTATCCACATGATGTGCCAAAAGAAGGTTCAAGAAAGATACCTTTCTCAAAAGAAATTTATATTGAACGTGATGATTTTATGGAAAATCCTCCAAAGGGCTATTTCCGTCTTACACCTACGCAACCTGTACGTCTTAGACATGGTTTTATTATTTCTTGTAAAGAAATCATCAAAGATGAAAATGAAAAAATAATAGAAATAAAAGCTGAATATTATCCTGATTCTAAAAGTGGTTCTGATACTAGTGGTATCAAAGTAAAAAGTGCTATTCAATGGGTATGTGCTAAAGAAGCTAAGACTGTGGAAGTAAGACTTTATGATAGATTGTTTAAAGTTGAAGCACCTGAAGGAATAGAAGATATAAACCCAAATTCTTTACAAATTATTAAAAATGCTCTTATTGAACCTGCTGTTATAAACCAAAAACCAGATGAGAGATTCCAATTTGAAAGACAGGGGTATTTTTATGCTGACCCTATTGATTACACAGATGAAACACCCGTATTTAATAAAATTGTAGGACTTAAAGATTCATGGGGTAAAAAAACGAAAGAAGATGAAAGCCCGGCTAAACCTAAAGCTCAAACTAAACAAGTACAAGTTGTAGGAGAAGTTGAGCCTATGAATGAAGAACAAAAGAAATTTTTTAATAAATATACAGAGGAACTTGGACTAAATAGTGAAGTTGCTAATATTTTAGCTCATGATGAGCGTCTTTGTTGCTTTTATGAAGAGTCTTTAACTATTCTTGATATTTCTGTAAACCCTATTGCTCTTGCTAATATTGTAGTAAATGAAGTAGCTAGAGAATTAAAAGAAAAGCAAGTTGAAGAACTTAAATTTAGTGCAAAGCAAATTGTAGAACTTGTTAAAATGCTTGAAGATGAAACAATTTCAAGTAAAATTGCAAAAGAAGTATTTGAAAAAATGCTTAAAACAGGTGAGAGCCCAAAACAAATAGTTGAGGCTTCTGGACTAGTGCAAATAAGTGATCCTTCTATAATATTACCTATTATAGATGAAGTAATTACGCAAAATCCAGATAATGTGATTAAATTTAAAGCAGGTAATACTAAACTTTTAGGTTTCTTTGTAGGTCAAGTATTGAAAAAAACAGCTGGCAAAGCAAATCCAAAAATAGTAAATGAGCTTGTAGCTACAAAATTAAAATAATAGAATAAAAGGCTAGTATTTGAACTAGCCTTTGTTTTATAATAGTTTCAACTAACTTTATACATCTTTATTAATTAATTCCATTGCAAGTTCAATATTATCATAAAACTCAACTTTACCTTTCTCATAAACAAAGCCTATTTTAGATAATTTTTTTAACATTCTTTCTTCAAGTCCTGCTAATATAAGCAATGTTTTATCTTCTTTAAATGATTCTAATATAGATTCTAAGGCAACCATTGCAGTCATATCAATCATTGACACATTTTCCATATTTATAATAATTACATCATATTTATCTTCAGTTGTTAATATAGTTTTTACCGCATTTTGTGCTGCACCAAAAAACATTGGACCATTAATATCATAAATACAAATATTATCTGGAATATTTAAATTCTTTTTATGATTTTCAGTTACTAATTCAATTGAATATAATTCGATTGTTCTTTTTATAAATAAAATCGAAGCTAAAACCATTCCAACAGCTATTGCAACTTCCATATCTAATAAAACAGTTAAGATAAAACAAGTAAGTAATACATAAACATCATGTCTTGGAGCATTTTTTAATATATTAAAAAAGTGTTTATATTCTGACATATTCCAGGCAACAATTAATAATAATCCTGATAAAGCAGCCATTGGAAGAAAAGATAAGATTGGTGCAAAAGATAAAACTGCAATAAAAATAAATATAGAATTAATAACTGAAGAAATAGGACTAGTGGCACCTGATTTTATATTAACAACCGTTCTTGCAATTGCAGCAGTAGAAGGAATACCTGCAAAAAATGGCAAGATTATATTTGTTATACCTTGTCCAATTAATTCTTTATTTGGATTAGTTCTTTTTTTTGTCATACCATCTGAAATAACAGCACATAATAAGGATTCTAATGAACCTAAAATTGCAATTGCAATTGAAGGAGGAATTAAATTATATATTAACTCTTTTGAAATAGTAATGCTTTCCCAAGGTAATACAAAGTGTAAAGGAATAGAAGGTATTCCATTTATTATTGCCCCATTTAACTCATAACTAAAATTTGATTTGATTGTTAATATTTGATACATTTCACTATAACTATTGTAAAAATATGTTATCAAAGTAACTGTTATCAAAGAAATTAAAGAAGCAGGAATTTTATAATTTTGTTTTTGCCAAAAAATTATTATCAAAATAGTTAATAAGCCTATAATAAATTCTTCTATTCTAAAACTATCTAAAGAAGAAAAAAGAATATGAACTCTTTCTAAATAATCGCCATTAAAATGTTCTATATTTAAACCAAAAAAATCTTTTATTTGCAAAGTTGCAATTACAACTGCAATTCCTGATGTAAATCCCACCGTAATAGGATAAGGAATTAATTCTATTAAATTTCCTAATTTAAATAAGCCCATGAGAATTTGTACTATTCCAGAGAGAATACCACAAATCAACAATCCTTTTAGTCCATATTCTTGAACAATTGGTATTAAAATAACAACAAAGGCAGCTGTTGGTCCACTAATATTTACCTTGCTACTTCCAAATATTGCGGTTACTATTCCTGCTATGATTGCTGTATATATTCCATTTTCAGGAGGAGTTCCTATTGCAATTGATAAAGCCATGGACAGAGGTAATGAAATAATTCCTACAACAATACCTGAGAATAAATTTGATTTCATCTTATACCTTTTTTTTAAGTTTTTATAGAAGGTTGATATCTTATGATTTTTAGTTGTTTTATCACTTTTGTAGAAATCGAATACAGCTAACTTACTTTCAGAAATATTTAAAAGTATAGTTTTAAATAAATCACAAGGTATAATCTTTAAGTATGAATTAAGTTCATTTTATTTAATTAATTATAAAATAATGATTAAACTAAAAAAAAAAGTAAAATTTTGTTATACTAAAAAATAAGGTTTAACATCATGAATAAAATAAATCAAGAAATAAATAAAATAAAAAAAGAGTTGTATCTTCAAGAATCAATTGAATACTTCGACAAAGTAGGTTTTAAAAACTCAAAAATCAATGAAATTTCCAAAATATTAGATATTTCAGTAGGAACAATTTATAATATTTTTAATTCAAAAGAAGAGTTGTATTTAGAATATTTAATTTATAAATTAAAAGGATTCCTAAAAAATTTGGAAAATGAAAAAACAGATGACCCTTATAATAACTTAGCAGTTTATTTAAAATATAAATATGAGATTTTTATAAAAAACAATGAAAGCGAATCTAATCCAATTACAAATGACCCATATTTTTTTCATACATTAGACGTAGCTAATCATCCTATAGTTGATGATATATATGTATATTTGGAAAATCAATTTAAATTAATAATAGAAGAGCCTCATATATCTTACAAACATATAGCAATATTATTTAAGAAATTTTCTGATGGTTTTATTGAAAGTTATATTTTAGAACCCTATGAAATAGAAAATATTATAGATCATACTATCACCATGTTTTTAAATGGTTTATTAAGAAAAAAATAATTGTTTTGAAGCATTTAGATAAGTATTTTTATTTTTTTAAAACTCTAGTATTTATTTCATCATCTATCAATTTTGGATTTATTAGCATTCTCTCTTCATCCAAAGAAAGATAACGCCACTTACCAATTTCAATATTGAGCTTAAAACTACCAATACTAATTCGGTTCAAACTTAAAACTTTAAGAGGTGTACCAAATTTTGGATCTTTTAATGCTCCAAAAAGCCGACGGATATGTCGATTTTTTCCTTCATCTATTTGTATCCTAAGTTTTGTTTTAGCGCCACCTGTACCTATTTTTTCAACAAGAAGAGCTTTTAATAAACCATATTTACTCTCAACACCTTTTAAAGCCTGTTCAATATGTTCATCTGTTACATAACCTCTAACCCAAATCTCATATATCTTAATACAAGAGGCAGGTTTCGTTAAGGCATTGCCAATTTTGCCATTAGTTGTGAATAATAAAAGTCCTTTTGATTCTAAATCAAGACGACCTATTGGCATCCATTGATCATTAAAAACCCAATCAGGTAAAAGATTATAAACAGTTTTTCTCCCAAGATTGTCAGATCTTGTAACTACGTAACCCTTTGGCTTATTAAGTACTAACAGTTTTTTAGAATTATTCGTCGTGCTATTCATTAGGTATATTCCTTAGGTGTTTTTGATTAGCCCTTAAATTCAAATTTAGAAATTCCTAATATCGCGGAAGAGAATTATAATTTATCCTAATAAATTATAGTTTTTTGTAAAAAAGTTATAAAAAATATGAGTGTTAAAAATGATTTTTCTATGAAAATGGAGGAGCTAGTCGGACTCGAACCAACGCATACCGGATTTGCAATCCGGGGCATTACCAGCTTTGCTATAGCTCCAATGTTAGATAAACCATTAACAATGATAAAAGTAAATGATTTATTTTAATAATAGTGGCAGAGGGCAAGGGATTCGAACCCTCGGAGGCGTGAACCTCGCCGGTTTTCAAAACCGGTCCATTCGACCAACTCTGGCAACCCTCTAACTATAAAATTTTATTTTTAATAAAGTGGTGCGAACGGTCGGAATCGAACCGACACTCCGAAACCGGAATTGGATTTTAAGTCCAACGCGTCTACCTATTCCGCCACGCTCGCACTATTTGGTAGTCTCTAAGAAGTGTTCTTTCTTAAATTGGACTGGAATTATAATTAAAAAAAAAATATTTGTCAAGTGTTTTAATAAAAATTTTCAAAATTTTTGTTATAATCTTTTAATTTAAAAAATATAAAGGGTTTTATATGAGAAGTGATGAAGTAAAAAAAGGCTTTAATAGGGCTCCACATCGGTCTTTATTAAGAGCAACAGGTTTAAAAGATGAAGATTTTGAAAAACCGTTTATTGGAGTAGCAAATTCTTTTATTGAATTAATTCCTGGACATTTTTTCTTAGATAAGGTATCCGCTATTATAAAAGAAGAGATAAAAGCAAATGGATGTGTTCCTTTTGAGTTTAATACTATTGGTGTTGATGATGGAATTGCAATGGGTCATGATGGTATGTTATTTTCATTACCTTCAAGAGAATTAATTGCAAGTTCTATTGAAACGGTAATGCATGCACATAAGCTTGATGCAATGATTGCTATTCCAAACTGTGATAAAATTGTTCCTGGTATGATTATGGGTGCATTAAGAGTAAATGTTCCAACTATATTTGTAAGTGGTGGTCCAATGCAAAAAGGTCACACTAAAGATGGAACTCCTATTGATTTAGCAACTGCATTTGAAGCAGTTGGAAAACATGAAGCTGGAGAGATGAGTGATGAAGAGTTACACGATATTGAGTGTAATGCTTGTCCAAGTGGAGGTTCATGTTCTGGTATGTTTACAGCAAACTCTATGAATACACTTATGGAAGCTATGGGGATAGCACTTCCTGGAAATGGTACTATCTTAGCTTTAACACCAGAAAGGGAAGTATTATATAGACAAGCTGCGAGAAGAATTTGTGAAATTGCAAAAGATAATCAAGCTAGAGAAAAATATAAATTAGGAAATATTTTAAATGAAAATGCAGTAAGAAATGCTTTTGCTGTTGATATGGCAATGGGTGGTTCTTCAAACACTGTTTTACATATGCTAGCAATTGCAAGAGAAGCAGAAGTTAACTTCAACTTAGAAGATATTAATAAAATCTCTAAAAGAGTTTCTCATATTGCTAAAATTTCTCCATCTTTATCAACTGTTCATATGGAAGATATCAACAAAGCTGGTGGAGTAAATGCAGTTATGAAAGAGATGTCAAAAAGAGGTGATGATATTTTATTAGATAATCTTACTATATCAGGAGAAACTCTTTTAGAAAAGATTAAAGATTCTTATATCAAAGATACAAATATCATCCATACTATTGATAATCCATACTCAGATGTTGGTGGATTAGCTATTCTTTACGGAAATCTTGCAGAGCAAGGTGCTGTTATTAAAACAGCAGGAATAACTGGTGCTCGTGCACTTACAGGAAGAGCTATTTGTTTTGATGGACAAGCAGAAGCTATTGCAGGAATTGTAAGTGGAAAAGTTACTCATGGTGATGTTGTTGTAATTAGATATGAAGGACCTAAAGGTGGTCCAGGTATGCAAGAGATGCTTGCACCTACAAGTCTTATTATGGGTATGGGTATGGGTGATACAGTTGCACTTATTACTGATGGTAGATTTAGTGGAGCTACAAGAGGAGCTTCTATTGGTCATGTTAGTCCTGAAGCTGCCGAAGGTGGAATGATTGGGTTATTAGAAGATGGAGATATTATTAGTATCGATGTTGATGCATATATTTTATCTGTTGATTTAAGTGATGAAGAGATTGCACGTAGAAGAGCAAATTTCACACCATTAAAAAAACCGCTAACTTCAAAATGGTTAGGACAATACAGATCACTTGTAACAAATGCAAGTTCTGGTGCAGTTTTAAAAACTGATTTATAATAAAAACTAAAAAAAGGTATAGTTTAAAACTACACCTTTTTTTAATCTATCTTACTTCTTAGATATCATACAGAGGCTGATAAGTCAAATCAAATTCTTGATTTTGAATTGACTCATTTAAACTATCATCTAAATTGGATATTTTAGTCATATCTTTTGCCCTATTTTTAGAAAAATAATGATAGTTGTTCTTCCCAGCAGATTTTGACTCATACATAGCTTTATCAGCATTTTTAATTAAAATACCTATATCATCATCTTGGGTATCTTCTGGATACACACTAATACCAATACTACAAGTAATATTGTGTTCTTGATTATTAATTACAAAAGGTGTTTTCAACTTATTGAGGATATTCTTAGCTACAATTTCTGTACTTTCAATATTTGTTATTTCGTTGATTATAACAATAAATTCATCTCCACCTAATCTAGCAACAACGTCACTTTCTCTTAATACACTTTTTAACCTATTTGCAGTTATTTTTAATACCTCATCTCCTGTTTCATGTCCATAAGTGTCATTGATTTGTTTGAACCTATCTAAATCTATAAATAAAACTGCAAATTTATTTTTGTGTCTTTTTGCAGTTTTGATAAAATGAGTAATTGCTTGCTTTAATAAAAGTCTATTAGGAAGCTTAGTTAAAGGGTCATAATGAGCTAAATTTTCAAGTTTATTTTGAGTTTTTTTGATTTCAGAAAAGTCAGAAAAAACAGCAACATATTGAATAGCTTTTTGATTTTTATCATATATTGTAGAGACAGTTAACCATTCAGGATAGATTGTTCCATCTTTCTTTTTATTCCAAATTTCTCCTCTAAATGTCCCTTTGTTACATATATCATCCCACATTCGTTTATAAAAAAGCTCATCTTGTCTTCCAGATCTTAACATAGATGGTTTTTTGCCTATAATTTCTTCTCGCGTATATCCTGTAATCTTAGTAAAAGCATCATTTACTGATATTATTGATCCATTAAGCTTTGTAATCATAATACCTTCTACTGTGTGTTCAAATACTTTTGATGTTTGTTGTACCTGTAATTCAAGCAATTTATGTTCTGTTAAATCATGGACTATTGATTGATGATAAACATCATTCCCAATATCTATTAAAGTACAGTAAATTTTTAAATACTGAACTTGACCATTTTCTAAGGTTCTATTAGATTCATAATTATCAACCCCAAATTTCTTTAAGGCATCTAAATGATTAAAATATTTATTCTTATCATCAAATATTGCAAAAATGTCATTTGCAAAAATACTTTTCTTATCTTTTTCTTCTATCCCAAGAAGCTTCGAAGCTTTTTTATTAATAGATTTGATTTCACCTGTACGATGGTCTGTCAAAATAATTGCATCAGAAGCATGAAAGAATAGTTGATCAAACATATCTTCTGACTCAACCCGTTCTGTAATATCTTCAACAATTATCAAAAATTTCTTCTTATTATTTGATTCTTCTGGAACAATTCTAATAAAATAATTTTTATTTTTATTGATATTTTTATAATTAAGCGAATATGTAATTGGGCTAGTTAACTTAGTTAAATCATTTAACATTAAATGAATATTTTTTGCTTGTTCAGTTTTAAATATTGGGAAATCACAAAATCTAGTGTTTGAAGATGAATTATTTTCAATATCAAAAAATTCAATAGCCTTTTCATTTGCAAATAAAATATTTTGTTCTTCATCAATTCTAAGTATCACATCAGGGATATTATTACCAAGTGTTTTAAAATTTTCTAATTGTTTAGTAACTTCTTTATCAAGAATATACTCTTTTGTTACATCTGTAAATATACAAAATACACCAATTATTTCTTCATCTTCAGGAGACAAATGAGGTATAGCCTCCATTTTTAGCCATATTGTTTTCTTTGATATACTTTTATATATAGCAAAAACCGAAGCCTTTTGTATTTCTTTAGTTTCTATAGCTTTCGTAAAAGGTAAGTCTTCAGTTTTTACAACATGTTCATTCCCATCTAAGAAAGTCCAATCTAAATCACTATAACTTTTTGATATACAACTGCCCTCTTCTTCAATTATATCTGAAGCTGTTTGATTCAAATCCACAATTCTATTATTCTTATCTAAATAGACTACACCTTGTTGTGAGTTTTTAAAAAGAGCTTTAAATCTATCATTTTCTTCTTTTTGTGCGTGAATATCTATAATTGACAAAAGAAAAGTATCATTGTCTTTCATAGACCACTTATGATAATGCAAACTACAATATTTTAAGCCATCTTTCGTTTTTAAAAGAATTTCTAAGGGTATATTTTCTTTTTCTTTATTGTTAATCCAATCAAGAAATTTTGTAAGATGATTTTTATATATATGAGTATAAAAAGGCACCTTCTTAGAGAGAAAATGCAAAGGATTAAACATAGTAAAAACTTTTTCATTTGCTCTTAAGACATTAAATTTATTTGTCATTAATGTATACGCAATAGGTGCATTTGTGAATAGAATTTCTAACTCAACTTGAGCTTCTTCTAAATCTAAAATATGAAATTGCAATTCATCATTTTGTGCTTCAAGTTCTGCTTGATAAATCTCATTGATTTGAGTAAGCTCTTCAAAACTTTTTCCAGAAAAATCCTCTGGAAAAGGTAGAGATGATTCTTTTAATTTTTCACTTGCTATATTCTTTAAGCGTTCATATTCATTTTTATTCATTTTTTCTTCTTTTATCTTAGAGCCTATTTATTTTTTAGAATATGCTCTGTAACATCAATATTAGTTCCAATTATAACATCAAAACTACCATCTTCTTTATACATTGGAGAGCCAATCCCTTGAACAAGAATTTTTTCGCCATTTGGCTTTGTAGCTCTAAATAAATAACTATAGGGTCTTTTTTCTGATATGGCTAAGCTAAACTCTTCTTTCATCATTTTTATATCCTCAGGATTAACTAATTTAAGCCATAAAGCTTCAGTGATTTTTGTATTTTCATCTACACCAAAAATTTCATATGACTTTTTATCCCAATAAGCTTCACCCGAATAGGATTTTCTCTCCCATAATCCAATTTTTGCTGATTTTGTGGCAATTAATAATTTTTCTTCACTATCAATTAATGCTTGCTTATTTTCTATAATTTTTGTTATATCTTGAACTGTTCCTATCATTTTTATAGGTAATTGATTATTATCAAAAATGATAGAACCAATCTCTCTAACATGAATTATTCCATTTTTAGGATGTACTATACGATGTATAATGTCATATTTATTCTTTAAAGAAACAGCTTGAGATATAGAATCCTTAACATATTCTCTATCTTCTTTATAAATAAGTTCCAAAAATACATTATAATTTATTTCCAAACTCTTTTTATCTTGACCAAAAATATTATAAATTTCATCAGACCAAGATAACTCATTTGTCTGCATATCCCATTCCCAATTACCTAATGATGCAATTTTTTGAGCATTACTTAATTTTTCTACAGCTACTTCAAGATTTATATGTTCACTTATTTCACTTGATACATCTTTTAATGTTCCAATACTATGAGAAACTTTCCCTTTGATATTTCGTGAATGAGCTATTGCAAAATGCTCCACCCATCTAAAACCATCTTTTTTATGTTCTATTCTAAATCGAACTTTATGAGATTCAATTTTCCCTGATAAAAACTCATTATATTTTTCATTGAAATATTCTCTATCATCTTTGTGTATATGATCAGTAATCCATTCAGGCATATTAGATTTATCAGAAGGAAGTTCTCCTAATGTACAACCAAAAATATCAGCCCATTTTTCATCCCAAGTATCTTTTTCTCTTATTGGAATGTGATGATCAAAAATACCAAGTTCAGAACACTGAACAGCTGCTTCTAATCTTTTATTAATTTGCTTATGTTTTTTATTGATTTCTAGTAGTTCTTTAGCTGAGATTTCTCTTTCTTCATAAACAGCCCGAAGTTCGCTATAAGCTGTTTGTAGCTCTTCATTTATTGCTTGTAGTTCTTCATTCGTAGTTTCTAATTCTTCATTTGAACTTTGAAGTTCCTCATTTGAGCTTTGAAGTTCTTCATTTAAACTTTGCATCTCTTCGTTGCTAGTTTCTAACTCTTCTATAACAGTTTGAAGATAATCTTTAGCTTTTTTAAGTTCATCTTCTAGCTTCTCATTAGCAGGATTATCATAGTTTACATCACTTCTTGTAAAGTATTTAAAAGTTTCAATATCCTCTTCTTCAAAACTAAGAAGATAAAGTACATCAGTTTTTTGCTTACCAAGTGGGACTACTGATATACGAACATATTTCACTACTTCCTCAAGTAAAATAACTTTTTGGAAATTTGATTTAAATATTTTATTATATTTAGAACTTTCATGAATAGAAGCTCTTAATTCTATACTTAAATCACTATTTATATTTTTAAAAATATTCTGAGTTTGTTCTCCATTTGGTCTAATTAAATATGGGTTATGACCTTTTACATAAACAATATCCATATTCTCATTGATAACCACACACATAGGAAGAATAAACTCATCTATATGCTCCATAACAATATCATAAATCTTAGGTTTTTTAGTCACACTAATACTTCTTGTTGTATTTTTCAAATCATTCTCCTGATATGCAGGAGGATTATTTCTTCGTTCTTTTGTACCTATAAAATTTGCTTTATATATTTTCCATTTTTTATCAATTGTTTTAAAATAACTTTGAAAATGACCAACTGACTCACTTTTACCCAAAAACATAAGGGCTTCATCATTAAGAGCATAATGAAATTCAGGGAAAAGTTTCTTTTGTAATGCTTGAGAAAAATAAATAAGTAAGTTTCTACAAACAATAAGATCAAGCCTTAAAAAGGCAGGATCTTTAAGAATATCATGACACGAAAAAATAACCATTGAACGAATACTTTTATTTACTTCATAGTGTCCATTTTTAACAGTAAAATATCTATTTTGGAATTTTTTATCTAAAGCAAGTAAAGCACTTTCAGGATAAGTACCTTTTCTAGCAAAAGAAAGAGAATCTTCATTTATATCAGTTGCAAAGATTTGTATCTTATATGTTCCAATATCAGCGCCTAGTATTTCACTTAAAATAATTGCTAAACTATATGCTTCCTCACCTGTAGAACACCCAGGAGCCCAAACTCTAATATTTTTATCTTTCTTATTTTTTAAATATGTTAAGATATGATCTTTTAAAATATAAAAAGAATCTCCATCTCTAAAGAATGTTGTTACTCCAATCAAAATATCTTTAAAAAGTAACTCAATCTCATCAATATTTTGCACAATATGAGAGTAATAATCGCTTATTTTAATGATTTTCAAAGCAACCATTCTTCTTTCAATTCTTCTTTCTATAGTACTTGGTTTATACTGATTAAAATCCACACCTTTATTTTCTTTAAGTTTTGACAAAATATTTTTGTATATATTTGTTGAAGTAGAAGCAGGTTTTTTAAGAACAATTTTCCCTGCATAATTAAGCATCTCTTGTAATTCACTACCTATATCTTCAGCTTGTAAAATAAGGTCTATAGCACCTGTAAGAATAGCAGAGTTTGGCATACCATCATATTTAGCAGACTTGGGTTCTTGAACAATAGTAAAACCTGCTGCTGCTTTAATAGCACGTATACCTCTACTACCATCACTACCTGTTCCAGATAGAATAATACCTATACTTTTATCTTTTTTTGATTCTGATAAGGATTCAAAAAACAAGTCTATTGAAGGTTTTGGTCCATGCCAATTCATCTTTGGTTTAGATAAAGAAATAGTATCACCATCAAGAAAAATATTTTCATTAGGAGGACAGATATATACAGTATTCGCTTCTACATTTGTGCCATCACTAGCTTCTAAAACTTTAAGATTAGTCCCTTTTTGTAGTAATTCAACCATTAAACTTTTATAAGTAGGGGAAAGATGTTGAGCAATAATATAAGCCATACTACTTTCAAGTGGTAAATTAGCTATAAAAACTTGAAGGGCTTCTAATCCTCCAGCACTTGCACCAATACCAATTATAGTTATCTCTTTTTTACCCATTGAATTAATCCAATCTAACTAATATTATTTTAAAACATAAAGTACCTTAAATAAGTTTAATTTATATATAAATTACCAATGTAAAAATATTCATAGATAGAAGTTTAAGTGCAAAGATATGTTCTATATAGTAAAAACTCCACAATTTCTACACTTTGTATTAACTTTATATTTACATTTTATTGAGAAATAGTTTACATTTAGATGCTATAATAACTTAGTTAATTTATTAAAAGGAATAAAAATTATGACAAAAAAATCAATTTTAATTGCTACACTAATTGCTACAAATTTATTTGCTAATAACATAAACTTTAATATGGCGGAAAAAAACCCTACAAGAATAGCTCCTAATACCTCACAACAGATATTATCTTTTAATGAGAGTATAAAAGAACCAATGCAATCTGTTGTTAATATTGCAGCAAGAAGAACTGTTTCTTCAAATGCAGGGAATATTCCTTCACAAATGTTTAATGACCCAATGTTAAGAAGATTCTTTGGAGACCAATTTAGTGAACAATTTAAACAAAATAGAATTCAAAGATCACTTGGTTCTGGTGTTATTGTTTCAAAAGATGGTTATATAGTTACAAATAATCATGTTGTTGAGAATGCAGAAGAAATTACAGTTACAATTGCTGATAATCCAAAAGAATACAATGCACGAGTTATAGGGAAAGATTCTGATTCTGATTTGGCGGTTATTAAAATCGAAGGTACGAATTTTAAGCCCATTAACTTTGGATATTCTGCTAATCTTAAAGTTGGAGACTTAATCTTTGCTATTGGAAACCCTTTTGGAATAGGAAATACAGTAACACAAGGTATTATTTCTGCTTTAAATAAAGATAATGTAGGAATCAATAGATATGAAAACTTTATTCAAACGGATGCTTCAATCAATCCAGGAAACTCAGGTGGTGCCTTAGTTGATAGTCGTGGTGCCTTAATTGGAATAAATAGTGCTATTATCTCAAAATCTGGTGGAAATAATGGTATTGGATTTTCAATCCCTGTTGATATGGTAAAAGATGTTGTAAAAAAATTAGTTACAGATGGAAAAGTAACAAGAGGTTATTTAGGTGTTGTAATTGATGATTTAAAAGAAAATATTAAAAAATTATATAATCATAAAAGTGGTGCTCTAATCTTAGATGTTGCAAAAGATACTCCTGCATATAAATATGGATTAAAAAGAGGAGATTTAATCTACTCTATTAATAATATAAAAATTAAAAATAGAAAAGATTTACAAAATGTTATTGCCTCATTTAAACCTGATGAAACTATAGTAATAGACGTAGAAAGAGATAAAAAAGATGTTAAGTTAAATATTACACTTGGAAATAGAGCTGGACTTGTGACTTCAGAAGCAAATAATGGCAAATTTTTAGGTGGTCTTTTATTATCTGAAATTAATGCAAATATGATAAAAAGATTTAGACTAAGTTCTACTACAAGAGGTGTACTTATAACAGCTGTTGAGCCAGACTCAGAAGCTGAAAAAGTTGGTTTTCAACCAGGTGATGTTATTATTCAAATTGAAGATGTTGAAATAGTAAGCTTTGCTGATATGCAACAAGCTATTAGAAAATATAATAAACAAAATAAACGAATTTATGTTAATAGATATGGACAAACGATTCTATTAGCAATAAAATAAAGGATAAAAAATAGTTCAAGTACTAATGATAGAAGATGATTTAGAGCTAGCTCAAATCATCACGGATTATTTAGCTTCATATGATATTGAAGTAACAAATACAGATAGCCCTTACAACGGGCTATCTATGTTAAATCTAAAAGATTATAAACTTATAATTTTGGATTTAACCTTACCCGAAATTGATGGCTTAGAACTAATCCCAAAAATTAGAGAAAAGTCACAAATTCCTATTATAATTTCAAGTGCTAGAGACGATATTTTAGACAAAGTAATGGGACTTGAAAGAGGAGCAGATGATTATCTTCCAAAGCCTTATAATCCAAGAGAATTACAAGCTAGAATCAAAGCAATTTTAAAAAGAATTACTCCTGTTGAGAAAAAAGAAGAAAAGGTTAAAAAAAGTGATTTTGAACTAAGAGAAGATGATATGCAAATTTATTTTAAAAAGAATCTTTTAAATCTTACTCTAGCAGAATTTGATATTTTAAAACTTATGATTCAAAGAAATAGTGCTGTTATTGCAAGAGAAGATTTTATTTATACAAGTGACCACATAGAAGATGATAGTAGCCTTAAAAACATTGATGTAATGATTTCAAGAATTAGAACAAAACTTTCAAAAATAGATGATAGTAAAACTATTATTAAGTCAGTTAGAGGAATTGGTTACCAACTTTTATGATTCGTAATATTTCTATCTCAGCTTTTATCAACACAATATTTATCTTAGCGTTAATTGCAATTTCAATTACTTTTACGATTTTTATAAAACTTGATAAACAACGATATAACATCACTATGCAAAAAAAATATGAATTAGTGGCAGAAAGTGTTATAAACTCGCTAGATGGTAATCCAGGGAAAAGTGGCATTAAACTTATAATTGAACCTTTTAAAGTAAATCAAGTAGAAAATGATGAATTAAAACTAAAAATAATAAATGAAGCTAAAACCTTAGTTATAAGAAAATTTGGTTTTGGAATGTACAGAATTTTTAGTTTAGAAGATACTTTGTATATTTACGTTCAAAAAGATGGCTATAATTTAATGCTTCAAGATAAACAAACTTACTCTTACAATCTTTTAATTATAGCCGTGGCTATCTTCTTATCTTTAGGAATTTTACTTTCACTTTATTACATATTAAAAAAGAAACTAAAGCCTCTTAGAAATTTAAACAGAGAAATAAAAAAGTTTTCTAAAGGTGATTTAAACGTTAAAATAAGCTCAAATAGTCGAGATGAAATAGGAACAATAGCAAAAACATTTGCAGATGCGATAACTCATATAAATAATCAAACAAAATCAAAAGACCTCTTTATGAGAAATATGATGCATGAGCTTAAAACTCCAATTACAAAAGCCATGTTTATAGCGGAAACTTTAGAAGATGAAAAGAAAAGAGACATTTTACAAAGAGCATTTCATAGAATGGATGATATTATTAAAGAGCTTGCAATGGTTGAGAAACTAACTTCTAATAATACTTTTGTATATAAAGAACTTACTTCATTTTTTAGAATATATAAAAAAACTGTTGAAATTACTATGCTTAATGCGGATCAAATTACTTCTAAGATTAATGATTTTAAACTAAATGCAGATACAGCTATGTTATCAGTTGCTTTGAAAAATCTAATTGATAATGCGATTAAATTTTCATCAGATAAACACGCCTTTATACATGCAAATATGCACCGCGTTGATGTTATTTCTACAGGCGAGCCTTTGAAATTTGATTTAGAATATTATACCGAACCCTTTTCTCAAGAAGAGAAAAGAAGTGATGGATTTGGACTTGGTCTTTATATTGTGAAAACAATTGCAAACTTACATGATTATAGACTTATTTATAAGCATCAAAAAGGTCAGAATATTTTCTCTATTTTGATAGATTAACATCTTTCATAATTTCAAACCAATTTCTATTAAAATGTTTTTTAATATATCTTTCTTTATGAGGAACTATACATCCTGAGCAATTTTGATGAATATAATCATCTCCTTTATATTGGTCGCCATCTTTAGAATCAATGCTACAATATGAAAAAAGAGTTTTATCTTCTTGCTTTTCAATCCCATCAACATCAAATCTAAAATTTGGACAGGCACACAAATAACAGTTTAATTCTTCATAATCATGGCATTTTTTATTGTCTTTATACAAAGGACAAAAATCATTCTCTTTTTCAACCATATTATCAAATCTAAAGTACTTTATAACCTCATCATCACTTAAATCTTTAAGCTTCTCCATAATCTTTCCATGCTTTTCCCCATGGGCGTTAAACCATTCTGTGTATGTCATTTTTTATCCTAACTTATATTATCTTCAACCGTTACAGTTGAAGAGTCAATTATCTTTTCTTGTTTCTTATACTCTTTAAAAGCATTTTCAATAATCGTTTCGGGAGTTTTTTCATCGCCATAAAAATACTCTTCCAATAGAGGTTTAATTTTATACTCTTTTACAAACTCCAAATCATCATTATCTTGAACTTTCATAAAATAACTATGTCCTAATTTATAATCTTCTCCAATAGTTTTTTCAATATATTTATTTAATACACTCATTAATTTATTAGCATCAGAATTTTCTACTAAATCTAAATTTGGCTCCATTTTTAAAAAAGTAAACCTACGTCTAAGTGCAATATCAATTGTAGCAATAGATTTATCTGTACTATTCATAGTAGCTATAATATATAGATTTGATGGGATTTTAAACTTCTCTTTTGAGTAAGGAAGAGTTACTTCATAAGTATCTCTTTTATCTTCTTCTATAAGTGTAATAAGTTCACCAAATATTTTAGATATATTTCCTCTATTGATTTCATCAATTAATATATAGAAGTTCTTTTCAGTATCTTCTACAATGTTTTTAGTTTCTTGAATAATTTTGATAATTTTTTTTGCAATTGGATAATATAAGCCAGATAAAGAAATTGTATCTTTTTTAACATCTAAATTTTTAATATCTCTAGGTTTCTCAACTTTATTATCTAATAGTCCTTGAACAACTGTTTCTAAATCAGATTTTTTTACATATTGATGATCTTTTGCATTTGAGGATTGAACCTTTATCGTCTTTTCTTTAACTTCATGTATCAATATTTCTATATTTGAAACGCTATAAATTTTTTCCAATTCATTTTCTATGTATTCAGTTCTAAATATATCAAATGCTTCATCAAAAGAGATATGATGAAAACTAGTTTCTTTAATCTGATTTTTTGCTCTATTACATATTAATTTAAATATTCCATCTTCAAGTTCAATATTTCCATTTTCAGTTGGTCTAAATCCTTCAATAAAATCCTCATATGAGTAACTTTGGTGAAAGGTTACAAGTTCAATTCTTTTATCATCTTTTATATTTTGAAAAATCTCATCATATTCATTTGACACATTTTTATTATCTGAGATACTTTTAAAAATATCTTGTTCAGTTTTTCCTTCTTCTATCATAGAAATTAATTTTTTATAATTATGTGTTTTTCCAACTCCAGGAGCACCATAAAGCATTATATTTTTTATTATCATATTATTTTCTTTCTTTTTTACAATATTAGTATTAATTAAAAACTCTTCATATTTCTTTAATGCTGAAACTGGAAATCTGCTTTTATCTATATTATATTTAGAAAGGTTTGTATTTTCTTCAAATAAATAAATAGTATTCTTTATTACTTTTATATCATTAGTTTTAAAAAAATTTTGATTACTTTCACCATTAGTCTTTAGTATATCGGGGATATGTTTCCTTAAATATATTGAATAATTACTTTTTGTACTAGCATTATAATTATTTTTATTCAACCATTTTTTAAATGCATCTTCATTATTCATTTAAGTTCTCCTACTCTTTCTTTCATCTCATCAATATACTCATTGTATTCACCAACAAAATTCAAACCTATACTTCTCATCTGTAGCCCCACTTGATTATCATTGTTTCCTAATATTACATCTTCATCTATTACATCTAAATGTTTTGGATATAAAAGCATTGTAGTATCTATATCTTCATAGTTGTTTGCATATACATACATTTGGTATCTATCATCTCTTTTTGCTAATTTTTTATCTTTAATTTTTTTATACTTGCAATCTATGATTAAGTTTTTACTATTAACAATAATATCAGGTTTTAAATATAACTCTCCAAATTTTCTAGTTCCTTTTGGTATCTGTACATCATCAAAACTTTCTTTTACAATTTTTCCAATAAATTTTTCAAACAAAATATTCATATCAAATAAAAAAGCAAACCCTATTTTATCTTTTGAAAAACTTGGGATTAATTTTTTTAGTAATAATAACGCAAATTCAAAACTTTCTTTAAACCTTTGATTTAATCTATCAAAATGAATATCAATATTTTCTATATCAAAATGTTTATAGCTAACTTCATTTAAAACTAATTCACACTGTTTTAAGAGTTTTTTATTTTTTGTGTACTTTAATAAAGTTTTTATTGCATATAAAAAAAATTGATTTAGTTTATTATCTTCACTGAATTCATCATATTCACAATATATTTTATTTTTTATAAAATTATATTTTAAATTCTCATTTATAAGATACTTACCTCTTAAAGTTGTTAAGTTATCTTGTTCGGTAATATATTTTTTATATATACCTTTTTGGAATTGCAAAAATAAATTCTTTGCAAACATTTGAATAAAAACTTCTAAAATATTATTTGATTTGAGATTTAAAGAGTTTGACAAATCTTCATTATGTACTTTTATATCATATGAATACATAAGCATGTAAATAAAAGTATTTAAATTATCATTATCATCATTGGAAATTTTGGGAAGAATATAATAGTCTTCTTTGCCATCATTTATAATTCCACAATACTGTTTTGCTTTTAATTTTCCCCAATCTTGTTTAAAATACTTATGTAAGAGTTTGTTATTTTTGATATGTTTTGTTAAAGAATCTGATATTATTTCTTTATATTCGTATAAATACATTAAAAGCCTATTTCTATAGTAACTTTTATTATATTACTTTATTACTTATACTCTAAACTATCTACTACTAGTTTCTTATTCTTTAAATTTTATACCAATATAGTCATAATTTATTCTAAATTTAACTCACCTTTAAATTTAATTGGAAACTCATCTGAGTTTAGTTGCAATTCATAACCTTTTTTTATTGTTTCATTTGGGATTTTCCATTCTTCTTTCAGTAATTTTAAAACTGAACCTTTTGT
>Ga0193962_1000080_pt1 | contig 43893 bp, 78 predicted proteins | sample FB_5_MG_FD_140335 | JGI IMG/M metagenome (GOLD analysis project Ga0193962, IMG submission 140335) | Microbial mat bacterial communities from the Broadkill River, Lewes, Delaware, United States - FB_5_MG | ecosystem: Environmental > Aquatic > Freshwater > River > Microbial mats | place: USA... | reverse complement strand
CATGACTGATAACTTAAAGCTACCGACACACACAGACTACAGCGATACGATAAAAGCGGTCGAGCAAGTGCGTGATTGTGTGGAGGGTTCACCTCGAATTAAAAAGAAAACAACTACTTATTTACCGCATCCCTCGCAAGTTGATACAACAAGCACAAGGGCTATAAATAGATATGACACATACTTACTAGGCGCAGAGTTTGATAGCGACACAGATGATACAAGACGCGAATTGCTTGGTAAGATGCGTATAAGCGATACCGAAAGCGATTTCCCATCTAAGATTGAATATCTACAAGATAACATCGACAACGACGGCACTACATTAAATAGCGCGATTGAGTGTGCTGTTAATAATGTATTGCAAGTAAAATTCCAAGTTCTTGTTGCAGACTATCAGGGGTTGAGCGGTGTTGATTTAGAGAGTATTAGCATTAGTGACGCTAAACAATTAAATCCTCGCGCTGTTGTAAAACAATATTCGCGTGAAAATCTTGTCAATTGGGATTTTACGCGCGTTAATGGTGCTATGAAATTGTCATTTATGGCATTGCTTGAGCGTGGCACTAATTTTAATCAAGACAGTTACAAGCCAGAAGAAGTATTGTCCTACTTGATTTTGGCGCTTGATGAAGATGGCGAATACTATCAACAAAAAATAGTTTATGGTGGCGACGGCACAGGAACGCCAGGTGAACGCGACTATATGACTGTTGGCGGCTCACGATTAAACTTTATCCCAGCTGAAATTGTATGTGATGAAGAATTACCGGTCGGCGCATTACCTCGGCAGCTTGGTTACTTGTACGGCATTAGTGAAAAAGTATTAGCTCGATATCGTGTAAGCGCTGATTATAAAGAAGCGCAAAAAGCGTTACTACCAACTACTTACACAAAAGGTTGGCGAACTGGTGATGATGATTTATTTGAGCAACTAAACGAGCGCAAACACATAGAGTCAGGGCCATATTCAGTAAACGCTTTACCAAATAACGTTGAGGTATCTGTTGAAAGTACACAAGCAGAAATGGATGATTTTCACTGGTACTTTGATTCAAGCAAAAAACAAGTGTCAGAGATGGGTGGCAAGTCGGGCGCTCAAGCTAGCAACATGACAGCTACCGAGGCGGATATTGTCGCAAGCGCCCAGAATGCCTTATTAAATACTATTGCAGACAATGCAGAAGAAAGCTTCAATCGTATATGTGCTTTTTGTGCAATGTTCGAAGGCTTAGTGTCGCCTGATGATGTGAATAACTACGAAGATATTATTATTGAAATGCCGCGTGATTTCTCTACGCCTAAATTAACAGTTGAAGAAGTTAAAGCGTTATTTGAAGCTTATCAGATGGGCGTTAGAACACGTGACCAAGTTGTTCGAGCAATGGCTAACGGTGGATGGGATAGCCAGAGTGCAGAAGAAACTCTGGCTGAGTTAGAAAATGATGGTGGTGTTATGCTTCCTCCAATACAGCAGTAACATAACCACAACCCAACCGCGAACACATTGTTATTGTTCGCGATTGTGATTCACCTACAAGCTTAGCTAGTTCATTAACTGGCATGTTTTTTGATTCTCTAATGAGTGTGCGCTTTTGTTCGTCACTCCATTTAAGTTTAATTGTTTTCTTGTTGTATGTTGGTATTTTCATGTTAGAATTTCCACCAAGGTTTTTTACTTAATTCATTATTTAGTTTTTCTATAACGTCATTACTTTTTTCAATCCACTTTTCTTTTAATCCATCTATCTCAAGAATAGACATGTATTGATTAAATAATATAGTTTTCTCAAAATGGATAACACATCTTATATCGTCGTTAGCAAAGCTCTTTTTAAATTTTTCGTTTTCCGTTATTAATTGCTCATACTCTTCAAGCGGTAGTGTTATTGTTTTCATAATCAACCCTCCAACTTATAAAAAAGCTTATCAGCCAACTCTACGGCTCTGTCCGTTAACGAATCCGCTGTATCATTACAATTAAACTGATTAGCAACCAACCCAGCAAGAATGGTAATTGCTGCTTGTTCGCGTTTTGTTAGCCCGCCATATGACATTTCCATATCACCCATCTTGTTAATGTGCGGCATCGCTGGCATATCTTTGTTTTTCATTTCTTATTCTCCGTATTGACCAATTGTGCTCATAATTGATTTTGCATAACCATTAAACGAATCATCTTCAATTACATTTTGCAACTGAAATGGCAGTCTTCCCTCTGATATCTTGTGCAGCTCTGTAAAGAAGCCTACTTGTTGTGTTGCATTCATTGACCAAAATTCTTCCGCTAACTCAGATGGGGTTAATTGTATTTCTGTTTTCATCGTTCTTTCTATCATTTCTTATCTCCTAATCGTTTGACAAAACCAACTATAACATACTAAAAGTTGTCAAGTGGTCTGACCAGTAGTATTATAGCGTTATGTGTATCAGTGATACGTATTTTTAACTAACAAAGACAGGTCCGTGATTATGTCGAAACTAACAGAAGAACAGTATAGCGAATTACCAGAATTTCTTAAAAACGATTATGTTAAAGATGGTGACGGTTATTCACATGCTGGGTTATTAAAAGTCAAAAGAACGGCTGACGATTTAGATAAACAAACTAAGTTAACCGCTGCGGAATTGGCTGAGTACAAGAACAACGAGGCTGAGCGAATTTCACAGGCTGAATTAAAAGCTTATGAAAAAGCAAAAGCTGAGGGTAATACGGAAGAAATTGAAAGCCGTTTGACACAGAAAATCGCAGATGCAGAAAAGCGAGCAACCGAGTCAGAAAATCAATTTAAAGAGCGAATGAAAAAGCTTGCAGAAAAACAGAAGTCAGCAATGGCGGCTGAATTGGCTAGCAAGTATGCCGTAAAAGGCGGTTCTGATGCTTATAAAATGTTAGTTTCACGGTATATAGAAATTGACCCAGAGACAGACGAAGTAACTTTTTTAGATGATAGTGGCCGTGCTACATCACTAAAACAGGCAGATTTTGAAGCTGAATTGAGAAAGAACGCTTTATTGATGCCATTAACGAAAGCTGATATTGCAACCGAAAATGGCGGCAATGCTAAAGGCTCGAACAATCAAGGAGGCCGTGCCCCTGACAAAAAATTTAATGAATATTCTGGAGCTGAACTTAGCGCATTATTGAAAGACGATCCGCAACGTTATGAACAGCTTAAAACAGCGTATTACAACTAATACAAGAGGCACTTAAATGGCTACTACAAAACTATCAGACATCATTGATGTCACAGTATTCCGCGACTTACCAGCGGTAAACGGTCCAGAAAAAACAGCTTTTTTTCAAAGCGGTATTGTTACACGCAACGCGCTTTTAGATGAGTTAGCAAACGCGGCTGGTAAAACTGCCGAGTTACCATTCTGGAAAGATTTAGACGGATCAGTTGAGACTAACTACTCAAGCGATGATCCAACTTCTTCTGCAACTCCTCAAAAAACAGATCAAGGTGAGCAAATCACACGTAAAGCTTTTGTTAACCAAGGTTGGCAAGTTGCTGATTTAGCATCTGAATTGGCGATGGGCGCAAAAGCGATGGATCACATCCGTGCACGTACCGACACATATTTCATGCGCCAATGGCAACGTCGCTTAATTGCTGCGTCTAACGGTGTTTTAGCTGATAACGTGGCTAATGATTCAGGCGACATGGTTAACGATGTTGCTAGCGAGTCAATCGCTGGGCAATCTGCGGCAACTAGATTTAACCGCGATGCGTTTACAGAAGCAGTTTATTCGCTTGGTGATATGGCAACACAGTTATCTGCAATGGCTGTACACTCTCAAGTTATGCAACAGATGGTTAAGAATGACGATATTGTTTATATTCCAGACTCACAAGGTCAATTAACTATCCCAACTTACATGGGTTTGCGTGTAATCGTTGACGATGGCATGACTGTAACGGCTGGCTCAACCGATGGCTTCAAATATACTTCTGTATTATTTGGCGCTGGTGCATTCGGTTACGGTGTTGGTTCTCCTGATACTCCTGTTGAAGTTGAGCGCGAAGCTGCTCAAGGTGACGGTGGCGGCATCGAAACTTTATGGTTGCGTAACACTTGGATTTTACATCCATTTGGCTTCCAACAAACAGGCACACCATCTGGCCATAGCTTTACATTAGCTGAGTTAGGAACTGCTGGCGTGTGGGATCGAGTGATTGAACGTAAAAATATTCCGTTAGCTTACTTGATCACTAACTAATTAGTAATAACTAGCTAACTGTTATAAAATACCTCTAAGATAGCATCAAAGAGGTATTTTTTTATGTCGGATTTAAATAAAGACGGATTAGCGCCAGGTCAAAGCGTTGATTTTGAAACATTGATGAAAATCAAAAACCAAAACAAAGAGGTTAAATCAGATGGAAAGCAACGAGAAAGAAAAGAAAAAGCCAGCGTTCGCACCAGTGACGAGCCCGAACTTCAAGATACACCTAAGCCAGCAAGCAAGAAAAAAACGAAAAGCACAAGCTGAGGAATAAGTAGTGGCTTATACAATTCCTGACTTTGGGCCATCTGACTTATTGAGTTCGGCGGTTGAGGGTGAGCGTCGAATAAAAGTATCAACCTTATCAACCATTGATACAGAGACATTAAAAGGCAACACCCAAGCTATAGCTGATATATTAAGCATCCCAGATGGAGAGTCAGTAACATATAAAATAAATTCACCTGGCGGTGTTTTTATTAAAGAATTTTATGCCGACGGATTAACAGTTAAATATTCTAAAGCTGCAACTGGCGACGTTTCAAAGCTTGGTAATTCTAATAGCTTGAATTTATCAAAAGATTCAGGATTTATTGCTTATTATACAAGACTAGATAAATCATCAGTAACAGATAATGAAGTTGTCGTTGCTGGTGATTCTCCATTTTCTATTGGGGTGTTCACAGAAGATGAAGTTTATGCAACAGCAACTAATAACACAGGGTCACATGTTAGCACTGAGGTTTCTATAATCTTATTGCCAAACGGTGATTTTATAACGCCTTATGGCATTAAATCCGACACACAACTGGAAGCAACTACAGAGATGAGTAATTATGACTGATCAAGTAAACATACCAACAAGCGGACTATGGTCATCTATAGCCTCATCATTTAATTCTATGTTCGATGTAATATTTGGGCGTACAGGCTGGGGTAATTATGCGGACACTCAGTATACGTCTGTCGCTCCGTTTTCTGTTGCGGCTGATACAGATACAGCATTACCTAACAACAAAGGTTCAGTTATTGAGTCGCAAAAACCTACAGATATAGCCACATTTTACGATGGCACAACGATTGCTGGCAGAAATGGCGATGGCATATCAATCGCTGTCGACTTCACAGCTGTTCCAACGAATGCAGGTACAAGTCAAATCGAGGTATGGCTCGATATAACAGGCGGAGCAGGTACGCCAGAGACCCTAGCTAACCTTTACAGGCGCATATTAACATTCCCTAAAGGCACTGGTGTTGAGCGTAGAATCAACTTTACAGTTAATGGTTACACGCTTGACACTTGGGAAGCCAATGGCGCTGTTGTAAAGGTGAGAGCGAATAATACGGTTGATATACACAGTATCGGTTATATTATCACTAGAACACACAAAGCGCGATAATAACATAATGGCTTGGTCGGCAGAGGTTAAACAATTATTTGTTCGACGTACTGACGAATTTGGCGAACCACTAACAGGTGTTGCTGTAATAACAAAATCTGTTAATGGTGTTGATGTTGAGCTATTAAAATGTGATGAATTCACAAGAAGCGATCATATAGAATTGCAAAATATCATAGCTGAATATTTCGGCAATCAATGTTACAATTTTAAAAGATTTAAGCAAATAACTAAAAGAGGTAAATAATGGCTACAACACGACAAAAACCACGCGGCACAAATACGCGACCACCTAAAAAATAATGGATATTATATTAATACTTTTGTATTTAATATGCTTTGTTAAAACATGGAAAGGGTCGGCATTGCTGGCTCTTTTTTTGTTCGCTATATCTATAAATATTGTAAGCTATGATTACAGTTATATGACAGACAATAACTATGATTACATTATTTTTGCTGTGATTTATTCGTCATTGTGTCTGTTAAAAGACAAATATATAAAGGTTTGCTCTCTGGTTATGGTTATTTTTTACTACATTATGGCGTGGGATTATTATCTAAATCCAACAGTTGAAACAACACTCTACCAGGTTTATCCATTTGTAACTTTCATGCTAAACTTGGCGTTAATGCTAACAATAACCAGAGGCGTAAAAGATGGATTTTATAATGCTGATAATTGTTGGTATAATGATTCTAAACTTAATTAGGCACGTTATAAAATCGTGTAGAGAAGATAAAGAGCATGAGAGACTATATAAGCAACGCAATGATGCAGATAAGTGACCAAGGCAATGCAATTTTAAGCAAGTGGACGCTTTATGTTGGAGTTAGCGGATCAGGTATTGGTGTTGCTGATGGTGTTGCAAAAGCAGTAAGTGAAAATGGAGGATCTAATACTGATATAGGTTTATTGTGTGGTGTTGGCGGGTTTATTGTATTGGCTGTAAAAAACCTTGTTATAGATGTCTACTTTGCACGCAAAAAAGATAAGCGCGAACAAGAGCAACACAACAAAGAATTAGGCGGCGAGTAATGTTTATACTAGAAGATGGAACAGGCGTTACAGATGCAAACGCGCTAATCAGTGTTGCAGAATTAAATACTTATATGTCGGATAGAGGCGAGGATATTTACGCTAATATCGACAGTGAAAAACAAGCTGCAATTATTATAGCCTCACAAGATTATATTGACACTTATTTTACATTCACAGGCACATCGCTGACAACTACTCAAGGCATGCAAATTCCTACTGATGAAGTTGAAGTCTTTGCTGACATCAAACGTGCGTGTGCTATGGCTTCTGTGCTTCATTTAAAAAGCCGCTTATTTGTTACCCCTACCGATGTAACTCAACGTGTAGTTATTGAAGAAGAAAGCAAAGTAGGCTCATTATCTGATAAAACTGTTTATCAAGAAGATGGGGCATCTTACACAACAAAATACCCCACTACTTCAATTGATAGAATATTAAGCAAATATTCTATAGGTTCAGGTTTAGGTGGGTTGGTTAGGGGTTAGTTTTTTCAAGGCGTAATCAATAGCCTCGCCAAATCCGCATCCGCCGCTATAATACCTTAACTCAAAATCTATTGAACCATCGTCATTAAGTTTTGATTCAAATATATCTTCGTAAGGCTCTATTTCTTTTTTTTCTACAATGAAAACTTTACCATTAATTTCGGTAGCTTTTTCATAAAATTCATCTTCGAAATATTCTTTCGCATTTGAATGGTAAGAGTCAAACTCAATGTCGCCAATAAACTCTTGGATTGTTTTGTTAGTTGGAATTAATTTCCCTCTTACGTGCTCTGTTTCACTCATAACTACTCTCCCACCTTTTCACTAATCAAATTAATAACACTTTCTTTCCATCGTCTAAGTTTTGCATTTTCTTTGTATAATAATGCGTTTTCCTCTATTTGTTTTTTTAGCAACTCTTTATCATTGCTTTCACCAGTGCAATCAATAACAGTTGCGCCTTTGAATGCTTCGTTTAGTTGATCTTCTTCGTATTGTTCGTCGTAGTGTGCCATTAGTATTTACCCTTCATTCCACTATTATCTGATTTTCCAACTTCGCTATGGTGTAGCATGTAGTTTTGTCGTCCTATTTCTTTGCCGCACTTATGGTACATCACACATACACACTCAAGCTCACTAAGGTAGCCTTTTGATTCGTGCCATGCGTCGTTAGGTGCAAGGTTAGAAAAGCCCTCTGCTTTACCGCCTAGCGCTTCTACAATTGACTTAGAATGAAAGTGACCATGCAAAGCGCGTCTTAATTTTGTTCTACCCCACATTTCAGGCATTTTCGCAGACATATAAGCTATCATCTTATCAGGTTTCATCGTGTGACCATGTGTTGCCATTAACATCACTTTTCCAAACTCATAAAACCATGTGTCAGACGGTGACATCTCAATACTTACTCGGCTTTCATTCCTCCAATAAGCTTGCATTTGATAGCGCAAACACATTGCTAGTTCTTCATCGTGATTGCCTAACACATTCCGCACTACTACTTTTTTATGCTTTTGTAGCGCCATCTCAACAAACTTATTCATTAGTGCACATGTTATGCGGAAAGCTTTATCGACTCGTCCATCCGCATCTAGTGGGTTTTTATTTGCTTTAGTTGAATGCGTGTCATCGTGAAAGTGAATTGCATCACCTAGATTTAATATAATTGCGGTTTCTGATTTTGCAGAACGAGCTATCAAGTCTGACATAGCATTAAGTAAATCTTTTACTGCTATTTGCACATCAAAATCTGTGCCAGTTTCCTCATGCCATGAGTGCATAGCAATGTGCATATCACCAATACAGTAACAAGAAAGCACATCTTTTAGTGCATGTTTCGGCGATTTAACTTTTGGCGCTTCAATTTCTAAATCTGCAAAAATTGATTCTATTGCATTTTCAAGTTGGCTTAATTTATCAGACTGCCTATACCATATCTGCTTAATATTACCTTGTGCGTCAGTCTGGGTTGTAACTTTTCCTAGTTGCTTATCATTAGCGACAACCATCGGTGGCATTCCAACAATATAACCGTCTTTACTTGCTGCATTTAACGCTTTATTCATTGCTTTTACAGCGTTACTATTATCAAAGCTCATATTTCTTGATGCGGCTCTAAGTCCAACATCTTTAATGTGCTTCATTCTATCGCGCCATACTTTCGTCATATAATTATTAATAATATGATCGTCAATCTTATCTGTTAAAGTCATTCGTTCACCCGATTATCAAAAATAAAACTGTTAAGCTAATTAAAGCCGATGTTGCCCATAGTAATGTTCGTTTGTTCATAAATCCTCCAAAAGTTCTGGATTTTCGTGAATATTTCCGATTACTTTTATATTAACCATTTTAAAGTACTCTGGTTTTGCGCTGCGGTAATCCTCCCTCCAAAATCTCTCGAATGTTGCCTGATTTATTTCTGATAAATCAAAAGACGATGTTCCGCCAGAAGCTATAAACTTCCCTTGTGACCAATTAACTATGAATTTAATCCCTGTTGAATCTGAAATGTAAGGCTTATCATTTGCTTGATAAAGCCAGTCAACAGATAAAACATCACCATCATAAATTTCCTTGCCGTTAGTGTCTTTTAGTCCTGTATATTGCTCAAGTTTATCTATCTTTTTTGAGCCAATAAGGTCGAACCCGAGCCATGCTAGACACTCATCACCATGTGGTCCACCTATATTAAAAGAGTGTGTAGCAGATTGATAAATCAATTCGCCGTCACACAGCGCTCTAAATTTAATCTCTCTCATCCTAACCCTCCAAAAGTTCTGTATTTTCGTGAACGTTTCCGATTACAGTAGCTTCATAATAATTAACTAGCATTTTTATATTGGAGCAATCGCCAGCCTTAAAACAGCCATCATCAAATACAACCACATCATTAACTGTTCCATTGTAAAATAGACAATTAAGCTCTCTATTTATAATATCACCCTCATAAATTTCCTTTCCGTTAATGTCTTTTAGTCCTGTGTATTGGCGTTTAGCTATAATATCTATAGCAGAGTAATCACAATTATCTCTACCATCTATAATTCTATCTAATGTTGTGTAATGCTTACCGATAGACTTAGTAAAGTCTTTGTTGCTCCATTCGAACATTATTTCAAACTTAATCTCTCTCATCCCAACCACCATAAAAGCGCAAGCAAACAAACGATCACTACTCCCGTTATATTTACAAATATACTGTATGTTTTTTGAAGATTTTCTTCTTCAAATATATCAATTTCGAAAAATTTACTGATTTTGTTTTTCATAATCATTTCCTTTTTGTTAACTAACTGCATATATAGTACACTACATTTATTGTTAAAGTGGTCTAACCAGTTGAGGTTTATATGTGGGGCATGATAATCAATGGTATATCTGGCATATTCTCAAGCTGGATTGACCTTAAAAAATCAAAGAATGAAGCAGAGGCGGCTTATAATCGCCAAGCATTAACAGGCGAGCAGGATTGGGACTTAGAGGCTCAAAAGCAAGCTAGATACTCTTGGAAGGATGAATTTATTACTGTGATATGGTTCGCACCATTGATAGCTGCTTGGTTTGATGAAGAAAAAGCGATCAGGTGGGTTCAATTCGTCCAAGAGTTGCCTATGTGGTATCAATTCGGCATGTTTGGGATTATCGCGGCTAGCTTTGGGTTACGTTGGTATTTCAAGCAACAAGGTTTTAAAGTAAATGGCACTAAGTAAAACAAAATTCCAATCTGTTGCGGCTAAGTTATTTCAAAAAGCCAGTGATGGCGATTTAATTATTAGTTGTGTATTTGAATTGCTAGGTGATTACGATCCAGTTTTAGAAACCAACGCTGCAAGTATAACAGAAACTATCGATTGCATTCGTGAAGAATATAGCGAGATGAGCAGAAACAACGACAACATACAGCGCGGCGATTATAAGCTATTAGCGCAATATGTAGATTTCACAAAGCTTGATCCACGTACAGATGGCGTTAAGCTAACGATTAATGACAAGGTAACGACTATCGCACACGCAGAGCTAGATGCTGCTGATGCGGTTTATACAATACATGTTAAGGCGGGTTAACACATGAATATAGATATAGATTTATTTAAATCATCAGGATTACAAGATAAAAACCACAAATTTAAACTGACTTGTGACGATGTGAATATTGATTTTGATAATGTTACATATACAAAAATAGGTAAGGATGGTTTTATTGAGTTTGCGCCATTTCCGGTTAGAGTTGTTAATGATGAGGTTTATACTAAAAAAGTGAATGGTCTTGTTAAATTATACATACAATCATCAGAAGAGATAAATATAAAAAGAATGAATGATTTCGGACTAGATTTATATCTTGATGAGTTTGGCGAACAACAGATAGTGCCTTATGAACTATAGCATCGAAATAAAACACGCATTAACCGCTGAGTTTAATAGCTTACTATCTGTCTATAAGGTTAAATGGCCCAATTCTAAATTCACAACGCCAAACAATGAAACGTGGCTCAAGTTTAACGTAATGACAGGTCAAGTGTTCGAGCAGACTTACAGCTCGTTAGACAGGGTTAACGGATTAGTGCAAATTGATGTAATGATGCCAAAATTAGGCGGTGAAAATGATGCTTATATTGTGTCTGATATTTTAACAAGCGGATTACCTAAAAACGGCACCCCTTTAATCAATGGCTCGACAGAGGTTTTTATTCGTACAATCACACAGCCTAGACAAATTAACGATGACAATTGGCACAGAATGAGTATTGACGTTTCATTTTATGCGTTTGTTCCGCGAGTGTAGTTATGAGTTTAAGCGCTGACTTACGAAAGATAGCTAAGAAAAATAAAATGTCTCTAAATCAAGTTTATAGAGGTTCTATGTTTGATGTTAGCAATCAGATGATAACTACGTCGCCAAAAGATACTGGGGTATTTCAGGCGAACTGGTTAGCAGCTTTAAACTCTGGTGATTACACTTTTGATAAAGCAAAAACAAACATAACGGAATCTCAAGGAAGGTTGACTGTAACGGTTGGAGGACTAAGTAATGACGCTTCATTTTATTTTACTAACTCATCGCCATATGCAAAACCATTAGAGGATGGCCACTCAGACCAAGCCCCGAGCGGTGTAGTACGAGTGACCATTAATGACTTTCCACAGATTGTTGAAAAGCGCGTTAGGGAGGTTAGGGGTTAACTCTCAAATCTATCTTAATATTAAGCCTTGTATCAATCATTACGTTATTACCTAATCCGTATACTTTTGCGTAATCATTTTTAAACATCTCTTTCATTGTATTTTTTATAGCAATACTAGAATCGTAAAAACTAAAATCAATGACATCATCAGAAGATTCTACATAACTAATTATATCAATTAATCCAGATTGCATATCTTTCAGTTTATCTAAACACTCTTGCTTTGTTGGCTTTGCTAGTTTTGTCATATTTACTTCCTTAGCATAATAAAAACCAACTATAACACACTAACTTTGCCTAACTGGTACGACCAGTTGTATAATGCTCTTATCGGGTAAAATTTAACTATATAGTAAGAGGTAATACATGGCTGTTCAAACTAGTACAGGTCTGATATTAAGCGTATCGGCCGCACTACCAGCGACAGAAGACAAGGTTGGGTATGACGCCCTAACTTGGACTGAGGTTGGTGAAATTGTTTCAATTGGTGAATACGGTCCTTCACAAGAAGAAGTGAACCACACGCCACTTAAAACAGGCTTAGTCGAAAAGTACAAAGGCGCTACTGATAATGGTTCTTTAGCAATCGAGATGGGTAAAGATGCCACTGATGCAGGCCAATTACTGCTTGATGCTGGTGCGAATGGTGCTGCTAAATTTACAGTGCATTCAATCAAAATCGAATACCCACAGGGTGACATTGATGCTTTCCAAGGTTTAATTTTTGGTTTCAATAAAAACCCAGGTGCTATCAACTCTATTGTTTCAGCGTCTACAAATATCGGCATTAACTCGAATATTATTGATATTCAGTAAATAGCGGTAGAAATTAAAAAGCCCTCTTGATTGAGGGCTTTTTTGTTACTCGAACATATCAATCTGAGATGTTTTAGGCTGGTTTATTTGTTTTACCACCCTGTACCAATGACTTATATGCGGGGAAAAACCTACACCGTATAGATGAAGATCATTGTTAAGTATGCACATAGCAAGCGCTTTGTAGCTTGGAACTCTCATAGAATTCATCAACCCTGCTTCAATCTCGTCAGGTATACCATTTTCATAGCAGCGTTCCTCCCATACTTTCACGTAACTGTTCACTCTCGATATACATGTTCTCCCATGTTCGTATTGCTCTGATTGCTTCCTGATTTGCCAAATATTGTTGCTCATAACTTAATTCTTTCCAAGCCTGCCTCGTTATATCTTCGGGACAATTCATGGCCATAGCGCAAGCAGCATGACCAATCCACGCCTTTCTATTCATGTAATAATCAGTTAATGCGTTTTCACAACTTATAGGCCACTCATTTACGACTTTTTGCATATAAGTTCCGTATAATTTGTGGTCACTAGTAAAAATAACTGCTTTTTTTATCCATGAGGACCTGTCATTGACAGACCCCCACATGTTAAACTTTACCTCTTCCCAATTTTCATAAGGATGCCAAACTCTTTTAAACTTCCTCATCCTCTACTTCCCAACTATCAGAAAAATCCTTATTTTGGAATAATGCGGCAATACCTGTTATTTGCTTCATTCTAAGTAGCTCGTCAGGTGACATACCTACGTGCTGACAAATCCATCTATCCCCTTTACCCATCTCGACAAGCTCTGAAACTATTGTACTCATCAACTCAATGTTGTGTGAACCCCTAGCTCTATTGTGTCTAATTGTTGATGCCATACGGTCGTGCATTTCTTTATCAAGAACAACACAAGGTAAAACACCTCCCTCTCGCTCCAATATACGCTTTGAGTTTTTTAATGTGAGAAAACGATGGAAACCATCAACAACAACATACTTATCATTTTCTTTGTCGTAAACGGTAACAACTGGTTGAGTGTACCCATCTTCCCAGATTGATGTTTCCAGTAACGCCATTTCAGGTGGGGCTACGCTGTTAGGGTTGTAGTCGTTAGCAGTAACCTTTTCAATTGGAACTGGTATTACATTGTAAACCGGTGATTTAAATTTTGTCATTAGTCGTTACTCCCGTCAGTTGAATATGAACCATCTTTTCTATGGACCTCTTTACCAATTAATGGTGGATTCCATGAGCAAATAAGAACAGTCTCTTCTAACGCTGTAAAATAATGAGGTTCATTATTTGCAAGAATATAAGTGTCCCCTGGCTTAATGAAGTGTTGCTTACCTGTTTCAGCGCATTCAAGGATAGCCAAGCCATTGACACAATAGCAAGATTCTTGATGATTCTTATAATGCTGAAAAACTCTGCCAGCTTCAGGTAATATTGTTGTTCTAGTCAAGCCAAAACCCATGTTGTCACTTTTTAGAATTATTCTATGACTGACACCCGCATGGAATTCAACAACTCTTTCTTTCTCTAGATTTTTATAGTTAACTACTTTCATTTCTTTTCTCCTTTTATCCCTATATTTTTGTATTTCTCCATGATCGCGCGCTGTCTTTTTGCTTGCTCATGTGTTGGTTGTAACCCCATGTATTTACATGTGTGGTCATTCTTCAATATCGTTATAGCGAATCGTTTCCAGCTTGTAACATCGCTGTTATTTTTTTTAAGCCCGTCAACGTGGTCTGGCGGCACCGTTATACACACCCGACTAAGCTTTTTAGAGCCGTGGGGGGTTAATCCATTCAACCTAAACTTAACGCCAATACTTCTAAGCTCTTCAATTACATCATCATGCAACCCGCGCCCAACTCTAGCCCAGAACTTTATTGATTGAGCAAAGCGCAATTTAAAATTTTCTGCTGACTCTTGAGGTAGAGTATCAAGAAGAAACTTAACAAATGATTTCCATGTATGCCCATCAGGTAATTTTATCGATTTGTAATCAAGCTGCTTGCCATATGTCGCGACAAAATTAGCACCCTGAACCCTGGCGCATAATCTAGCCCATATATGTGGATTTATAACTCGGTAAAGCCCTAAACTCGACTTTGCTTCACTCATAAAAGGTGATGCAACACGCATAGAGTTTATTGGAATTCCTGCTTTGTAAAATAAGTCGTAAAGCTTGTTGTAATCCCAGTCATATTGCCCTGTAGAAATCCAAACATCATCAACTTTCCAATCATAAATCGGATAAACATTATACGTGTGTTCTGTGTTTTTCTTTGTCCACATGCGACCTTTAACTGTTTGCTTTCTTTCATTCATCAATGCTCTGAAGCGATTTAATGACTCCTGGGTTCTAATGCCTATCATATTGGCGCAAGATTTGCCTTGACTATACCATTCTGCGAACATATCCCAAAATTCATCATAACCCATATCCTCTTTGAATAAATCACCAAAAGGGTGATTTGACATATTTACAACATACGGATAATCATACATTGGCCTTATCCAGCGATCTTTGTCTCTTTCACCCCAGCACTGCCAATCCATATGATAAGCGGATACTGTGCAAGGTAATGTAATCGGAAGACAGCACCAATAAACATCAAGATATTCTATATTGTCATTTATTATACGCTCCATAAACTCTATCGATTCATCATAATTAGCTTCATTATCCATTATTTGGATGCCAAGTTTCCTTCCCGCGACGATATCTTTATTTTCTCTCATGTATTTAAGACATAGATTCATCATTACGCCAGAATCTTTGCCGCCTGAAAGACTTAAATATACACGCTCGAAATTCTTCCAAATGAAATCCATCCTTTCATAAGCTGCATCAAAAACATTCTTGTCTTTATATACTCTTTTCATATAAACCCCTAATCAATTAACTTGAAAAGCATCATAACACACATTATTTGCCCAACTGCTCCGACCAGTGCATAATTCACTTGTGGCTAGACTCGCGCAGTCGAAAACTTGTTACACCCGATGCAAGCTGCCACAAATTTTATCGGGATAGTTAAAGGGTAAACTATAATGTTTAACTTAAATGTATTTGATACTGTGTCACATGCAAACGCTGGCTCAGAATTACACTTGTTACATCCAGTGACAAAAACACCTGTTTATTTAGACGAAAAAGAAACAAAAGCGATCACAATTTCGTTGCTTGGCTCTGACTCTGATGTTTATACAAAAGAAATTCAGAAAAAAGCTAAAGAACTTCGTCGTCAAAAGAATAACGCTAGTGAAATTGATTTAGAAAAAAATGTACGTGAAGCTTGCGAGTTATATTCTAAATTGACCGTTGGATTTAAAAATATACCCGGTGATGACGGCAAAACTTTAGAGTTTAGCCAAAAGGCTGCGTTTGAATTATATATGAAGTATAAAGATATTCGTGTGCAAGTGGGCGATTTTATATCTGAAAAAGAAAATTTTATCAAAGACTAAGTGAAAGCTTAGTCTTATATGCTGAATATTTAGCTTGGTTGCAGGGTAGACCAAAGCCTCCAAACTCAAAAACTGACAAAGTAAATTCACGTATTGAATTGATGCCAAAAGGTGATTATCGACGAGAAATGCCATCAGTAAAAGGTGGTGAATATCTTGTTAGTCATTGGCAGAAATGCGGTATTTGTTTATCTGGTATGAGCGGCGCAATACCTTTGACATGGCAAGAGTTAGATGCTTATTGTCGAAGAAGTGGCTCAGAAGTTGATGGCTGGGAGTCTGAACAGATAATCAACATGTCAAAAGCTTATGTTAACATGAGTAGACGAGCAGATGATATTAGTTGTGCTTCACCATACTCACCAGAATTAACAGAAGAACAAGAGCAAGAAATAAAAGCACAAGCCGCTTTAAATGCTAAAAATATTCTACGTAAAAATAAAGCCTCGTTATGAGGCTTTTTTATTTAAATTATCTTCAATTCGTTTTTCTCGTTTAACTTCGTCGATTATTTCTTGCTCTGTCTCTGAGCTTCTAACCCATTTATCATCAAGCCAATAATACATAAAATCAAATAAGCCTTTTTTATACCACAAGCCGCGGCAATGGTATCTTCTGTCGGGTGGTAGCATGTTAATCCTTAAGGTTTTGGCAAATTTCTAAAAAATCATTTTTAGAAGCATTTTTTATTTTCTTTACAGTTCCACTATTTGCCAATTCATGGGTAAATACAGGTCGCCCTAGCTTTTCCTCAATATATTTGTGCATATCTGAAAAATCACCGATTAAAATCCCAGTATATGCACCAACAATAGCTGCTTCTTTTTTATTCATATTCATATCCTCCGTTGTTTTTTTAAATACTAACACAGTCTTAATTGCTAAGTGGTACGACCAGTTGATATACTAACAATATTATTTATATGGTGACTTTTTATGACAACTTTCGCAACAATTGGATTTAAAGCAGATGTTACAGGCTTAAAGCAAGCTGAGAAAGGGCTTGATAACTTAGCGCGTAAAGGTGAAACGTCAGAGCGTCGTATCAATAAATCAGTTGATAAAGTTAACACTAACTTTATGACGCTAAAATCTACTATTGGCTTAGCTGGCGTTGCATTAACAGCGATAGGCTCTTCACGTATAGCAAGCGAAATAATCAAGCAATCTGATGCGTGGAAGAATATCAACTCGCAAATTCGACAAGTAACAAATTCAGAAGAAGAATTAATTTCTGTACGTGGAAAGCTTGTAAATCTATCTAAAAACACACGCTCAGAGCTAACAAATACCGTTGACCTGTACGCTCAATTAAATCGCTCAACAAAAGATTTAGGAGTTACAGAGGGCGAGCTACTAAACATTACCAAAACATTAAATAATCTATTTGTGGCAGGTGGCAAACCAATTAGTGAGGTTAGCGGAGCTATTCGTCAATTGTCGCAAGGTTTCGCGGCTGGCGCTTTACGTGGTGATGAATTTAACTCTGTTGCTGAGGGTGCGCCTAAAATCATGGACGCGCTTGCTGCTAAGTTAAAAATGACTCGTGGAGAATTACGAGCGTTTGCTGCAACTGGTGGAATTACAGCTGAAATCATGGTTAACGCATTAAAAGACTATGAACAAGTGGCGCAAAAATTAGCAGATCAAACAACTAAAACATTCGGTCAGGCAATGGAAAATGCCACAACAAATATAACCAAGTTTGTTGGTGAGGCGGAAGTGCTTAACAGTGCCGTCGATAATATAGGCTCTGGCATTGAAAATTTAAGTGGTCAACTTGGAAATATATCTAATGATATAGCAATGTGGACAGGGCAATGGCAAGGGTTTGCTGATGATGCAAATGAGGCTATAAATTCAACAGAATCAAATTTTAGACAACAGTTTTTAGCTTTGGGCGCAATCACTGACGAAACGATGAAATTCTTAGGTAATGCTTTTTTGAGTTTACCCGCTAATATTCGTGCAATGACTAAAATACTAGCTGTAGAGTTAGGGTTTGTTATTAGTGTTTTATCTGCAAAAGCAAGATTGATTCTAGACACATTAGCATCACCATTCGCTGCAATACCCGCGACAGTTGAGGCACATATAACGGCGTTTGGCAATGTGCTAGGCGCTAGATTAGCTGGAATTGTTGAAAAAGCAAAAATATACGGACTACAAATAAAAGACGCATTAAACCCTTTTGATGGTGACACTTTCGATCACAAAAAAGCGTTGAAAGAAGCTGAAAAACTAGCTAACGATATGTCAAACGCATATCTTAAAGCTGCTGACGATCAGATTGATGCAGCCACAAGAGCTAGAGATGAACAAATAGCAACCGCTATAGAAACAGCCGATGTTAAAATACAATATGCTAACATGGCAAGAGACAGTGTTATTACAAGCATAATGGCTGAGCGAGATGCTACATTGTCAGTTTATAGTGAAGTTAAAACTGAGAGCAATAAAAAAACAAAAAGCATTATAGATAATAGCAACAAAATAACAAAAGCTGTAAAAAAACAAAATAAAGAGATTGACGAGTGGGCTAAGATGTCAGAACTCGCAGCCGATAGACTAGACCAAGCCTTTGAAAGCGTATGGTCAAATATGTTTAACGGCTTTGAGTCGATGAAAGACTCGCTTATCAATAGCTTTAAACAAATGATCGCGCAAATGATACATCAAGCTACCACTAAAAAGATTTTGTTAAGTCTTGGTATAGGTGACGGCGGTGGTGCTGGCGCTACGGCTGGTAAAGGGATGTTGGATTCTTTAGGGTTGGCAAGTATAGCATCTAAAATACCAATGGCGGCTGCTATATACACAGCATCTTCTTGGCTTTCCAAACAGTTAGGCGGAGATGGTACTATTGGCGGATTGCTTGGCGGACTTACTGGTGGGCTTTTTGGGTCATCATACAAGCCAAAAGATACAAGACTTGATTTAGGTGTTTCATCTGCTGGGGCATCTGGATCAACAACGCTAATAGAAAAAGGTAGAAAATCTTTATTTCGCGGTTCAAAAACAAGAACAACTGAAACGGCCTTAGATGTTGACGCTATTAATTCAATTTTTGATAGTATGAAAGCATCAATATTAGACGCTGCAAAGCTTTTTGATATAACAGAAGTAAAAACAACTATTGCTGATAGTTTTGGCGCACTAGGTAAATTTATAGATGATGACACTAAAAGATGGTTAGATGGTTCAAGTACAGTTGTTACAAAGTCAGTTGAAGAATTTATCAATGGATTTTCCACATCTATGTCAGTCAGTATAAAGGACATGTCAGAAGAGGAAGTCCAACAAACAATATCTGAATGGGTTGCTAAAACAACCAACGGAATGGTTGATGCTGTTTTTGGTGGTATGTTAGATGAATTTAAAAAAGAGGGTGAACTTTCTAGTGATACATTAGATCGAATAGTATCTAACTTTAATGCGTTTTCAGCGGTATCAGAAAGGCTAAACTTAAATTTTGGTTTGGTAGGTAAAGAAGCGGCTATTGCGTCGACAAATATAGTTGAACTGGCTGGCGGCTTGGATAATCTTGCTTCATTATCTTCACAGTATTATCAATCATTTTTTAGTGAGCAAGAGCAATTAGCACAACTTACAGAAGGTTTAAACACTTCTTTTAATGAGCTAGGGCTTTCTATCCCAGCAACTAGAGATGGGTTTAGAGCGTTGATTGAGGGTCTTGATTTAACAACTGAGTCAGGCCAAGAGATGTTTGCAACGTTAATGCAACTTGTCCCTGGCTTAGATGCTTATTACAACGCGATTAAAAATGGTCAAACTAATGCTATAAATGACGCTATGGCAGCAATTAGAGAATCTGTTAGTTTAGAAAAAGAACGTGCTAACGTTATATTGCAATCATCAAGAGATGCTTTTAGTGCTGAAATGTCGCGTATTGAAACGCAAAGAAGCGCTGTTTTAGCTAATCAAAGCGCTGCTGAGGCAGTGTTAGATAACGCAAAATCAGCACTATCTAGCGCATTTGAAAGCAGAAAAAGCGGACTGCAATCAGTAATATCAAGTATGTCTGCGCTTGCGACCAGATTGTCAGGTGCGGCAAGTGTTAATAACAATGATGTAGCTGGCGCACTTTCTAAAGCGAGAAAGGGTGACTTTTCAAGCGCTCAAACTCTATCTGGTCAATTACCAAGCGCTAATGAATTTTCAAGTGCTGCTGCTTTTAGAGTTGCACAAGCTACAGCCAAAAATCAGTTGAAATCTATCGCGGACTTAGCAAGTGGCCGCGCGTCATCGGCACAGTCACAAATTGCGGCGCTAGATAGACAATATAATCAACTTGTCGGAATTAATGACAATACGTTATCGCTAAATGATGCTATCACTCAATATCAAGAGGCTCAATTAGCGCTTGATGGGCTAAATACTGAGGAGCTTTTAAATCAGTTAAGCATTCAAGAAGAAGCTGCAATAGCTTTACTTGATATAGCTGAGCAGAATTATCTTGATGAAATAACAAGACTAGATTTAATTGTAGAAAACGCACAGGTGCAAATTGATTTATTAAATGGCATCAGTGAAAACACATTGACAACAGCGCAAGCAATTGAGGCTTTAAATGCCGCTATATTACAAGCTCAAACTGTTACTGTTGATAATCCTGTTGCAAATCCATCACCTGTTGATCCAGTTAAAGCAGAAGAAAACGAGGCGTTAATGCGTCAAATGAATAAAAACACTAAAAAGACCGCTGAGATCTTACAGCGAATGGAACTAGGTGGTTTAGATACAAGGGTGATTGCATAATGAGAGTTATTAAACCTATAACAATTAGTGATAGTAACTTATCATCGTCATCCATTCCTGAGCCAGATGCTAGTGCTGATGAAACAGTATGGACGGCAGGAACTTACAATTTAGGCGATCAGCGGATATTAACAACTACTCATAAAATTTATGAAGTTGTTGCAGATCCAAACACAAGCGACGATCCCGAAACTGGTGTTGCTGCAAATCCTCAAACATGGGTAGAAATTGGTCCAACTAATCGCTACAGAATGTTTGACAATAAAAACAGCACAGCTTCAACAGATGAGTTAACACTAACGACAACCGTAATTCCTGCGACATTAACAAACAGTATCGCAGGCTTTAATATAACGGGCGCTGAAACAATTAACGTTACTGTTAATAATGGCGTAACTGACATTTACGACCGCGATATTGACATGTTAGACAATAGCGCACGGGTAAATTGGTATGAATTCTTTTTCTCGCCAGTTGTGGCAATAACTAGATTTATACTTTTAGACTTACCGCCGATAATCGGAAACGACGTTATTGTCACTTGCACAGGTGGCGGCACAATATCCTTTGGTAATCTAGTAATGGGTGAATCGTTAGCGCTTGGAACCACAGTCTACGGAACATCAGTACAAGGTTTAGATTTTAGTGTTAGAGAAGATGACGGGTTTGGTGGGTTTAATATTATCAGAAGAAGAACAGCCGATTTAATGGATTATGATTGCTTCATTGATACTATTAAAATGCCATATGTTAAAAATCAATTAAAATCTTTATCTCAACAGGAAACTGTGTGGGTCGGTAATGAAGATGATATAAATGACGGAACGGCCACTTTCGGTTATTATAACAACTATCAGATAAATTTAAGCGGTCCGCAAGTTAGCGACATGACTATACAAGTTCAGGAATTAATATAAATGACTGTATCAACAATAACAGAATATGGCGGCACAGTACCAGATCCATTCACACAAGCGGCTGGTGCTTTTAGCACTAATGCGGTTAACTGGACAACGTACCAAGCCAATACGCTAGTTAGCAGTATAAATACATCAATTGGTGAATTTAACATTGATTTTGGATTGGTTAATACCGCTAAAACAGACGCAGAAACTGCAGCGACTAATGCTGCGAATAGTGAAATTATAGCACTGTCAGCATCTAATTTTAAAACAGAATGGTCAACATTAACAGGTGCGTTAAATACCCCTGCAAGCGTTTATCATGATGGTGCTTTCTGGCAGTTGATGACTAATTTAGCTGATGTAACAGCGAGCGAGCCATCGCCAACAAATGCAGACTGGCAATACTACAGCGGCACAAGATGGTTGCCACCATATACAGCTAGTGCGACGCTTAATACCAATAGTCAAAACTTTATTAGTGCAACAGGTGCGGCAAGTGATTTTACGCAACCGACATTTGCATCTGGTGATTTTATTGTTATTAGCAACAGCAAAGCAAGTACACAAACGGTCAGGTTATTAAATCCTAGTAATACACTTATTTTTGAAAAAGGCACAGTGTCAGCGGGTGATAATTTAGTGATAAATGCTGGCTCGACTATTCATCTTTACGCAAGAACATCAACAATTTTAGAGGCGGTTTAATCATGGCTGACATACCATTAACACAGGTCGCAGGAGATAAAACTTATTTTGTTTCTGAGGGGATTTCATCTGGAACTATTACACTAGGGCAAACTGGGAATTTATTATCGGTTGCAGAGAGTGGTAGCAAGGTTTACAGAATATTTTTACTAACTTCATTAGTCTCTGGTCAGGTTGGAATATCATTAACTGTTAACGGCACGGTTATTGAGTCAGAAAAAGAATTAGTTCACGCTAACTCGGCAGACAGCACGCAATTCGCAGTCATAAGAAACTTTGTTAATATTTCATCACCAAGCGCTGGCCTTAAGGTTTATGACGTGATTGAATGTACTTCATTTTCTGTAGATAAAAACGCAGGAAATACAGGGCGCGATATAGTTTACGCGTATGAAATAGGGGAGTATGTATAAATGAATTACCAAAGACTTGAAAATGGCGCTTTTGTTCCGGTTAATTTTGAAGATCTAATTAATGGTGACAGAATAAAAAAAGAAGTTGTGTCAGGAGTTTGGCAAGAGTGTAATTTTACTGTTGAACAAAAAGATGATGTATTTTCTATTGACTCAGTAGAAACAACAATCAATGGAAACCCTCCAGCATCATATTCGCCAATTTATTTTGTAGATAATGGTGATGCTATAACAATGACAGCCAATATTATTGATGATAATAACGATGTACAATCGCAGTTAGACCAAACAGCTTTAGGCTATCCACCTGTTTTAGCTTTACCTTTGACAAAATATGCTGGTGGGTCAAGTGGCACAATTATTGATGAAGTTTATTTCGAGACAACATTAACTAACGGTGTTATTTCAGCTACTGGAACATTACCGAGCGCTGGAAACTGGAAACTCGAAACCCATCGCATCAATAAGTCGTTAAAAGCTATTGGTTCTGATTGGGGTATTGATTCTTTAAGTGTTGATTTTATAGTGAGATAATTATGTTTGAATTTACACGAGGCGGAATAAAATATACAGTAAAGTATGGTGATGCCGACAATAATAACTTTTTAGTGCTATCTTTTTTTGACGAGACTCAATCACGTGAAAGGTGGCCTGTACTGCGTGATACTGATGATATCCCAATGCTGTTTGGCGGTGATGAAATGAAATTTCTAGAAGATTTTATTAATGCTGTGAATAAGGTTTTAGATGAAATATTTGGTGAGCCAGAAGTGCCAGATGATAACTCTACAATTAAAGAACGATTGTCGTATGCAGTAAAAACAAAGCTAGCATTTAATGAGACTACACAGCATTTAGAGATAAAATAAAATGAAAATAGCGCTAGTACGAAATAGAACAATCGGATCTTTAATTATCAGATTAGTTACATGGTCGCGCTGGCATCATGGCGGTGCAGTAACTAAAGACGGTAAGTTTGTCATTGAATCTGTGTTCAAAAATGGCGTTGTAAAAACGCCTATTGCTGAGTTTAAAGCTAGATATTCAACTGTTGATTTTTTTAATATTGGTTGTGATGACAAAAAAGCTTTTGAGTTTTTAAATGCTCAAATTGGCAAATCATACGATTACTTTGCAGCATCTAGCTTATTATTTAAGTTATTACCGAACCACAAGGACAAATGGTATTGCTTCGAGCTAATAGCGGCTGCTAGTGGATTGTTTAGAAAAGAGCGTAATAGTCGCGTAACTGCCGATATCTTATGGATGATTAGTCATGATTAAATATTTATTATGTTTTTTGTTATCGTTTAGCGCTGTTGCTAGTGAGTATCAATTTAGCGTTGGTCAATCTAAATTTGAACATGCGTGGCGTGGCACTGATAATGTAGCAAACTTTTCTTTTTATGCTGATAATTACGGCTTAGCTTATATAAATAACAACAATATAGGCTTTTCACTAACTCACTACAAAGCTAAAAGCAATGGACGAACAGAAGGGAAATATAAAGAACTATATTTAGAAATGGACAACGTTGTTAGCGTAGGTTTATTTTACCGCTTTGAAATTAGTGATTTTTATATTTCTCCAGGCATTAGTTGGAGCTATGTTGATTCAAGCGTTAGAAATAAATCTACGGGTTATTATGATTATGATAGAGATGACGATAAAGGTTATTTTATTAACTTAGATTATGTTATATCTAGTGATTTTATAATTAGATATAGCTACTCGTCACACTCAAGAATAACAGAAAAACCTTATGATGAATGGACGCGTAGTCATAGTTTAAATTTAGTTTATCGATTTTAGGTTATTTCCAATTAATATAATCATCGTAGTAGCTACCAAAATGCGCCTTACCTTCTGCGCTATTCCAGTGAGTTTTTAAATAAGCGCTAATGCCATGCAAATCTTTAGGTATAGCGCCTTTTTTCATAAACATTCGCTGCCTAAACATAAATACATTATAAGCAATATCATAAACTAATCGCTCAGGCTTTGGGTGTATTTTTTGCATGTGCTCAACTTCATTAATGATACCAAGCGTCAAAGCATTATCCCATATTGAGTCGCCATATTTCCATGTGTCATTATGCGTCGCTGGCTCCATCTGAATAAAACCTAAAGCTGGGCCATTAATTTGCTTAATATACGTGCACCGTTTTGACTCGTGCGCGATACACATCATAAAAGCTGTTACCGCTTCTTCACTGTAGCCGTGCGGTATTTTACGCATTACAGGCTCAGCGATTAGTGTTTGTAGTTGTTCTTTGTTCATTTTTATAACCTTTATTAAAATAAATGCCACTCTGTCGCCGCTGGCGGGGCTACCAGCTATGAAGGGAAAGTTAAAACCCTTGGCTAGTGCTTTGTCTTTTATCGCTGAGGTCTAGTGCTAAGGAGTTGCACATCACTGATACTAGCGAGACTGTTTGTGATAATGAGCAGCACAAAACCCAAGTTGGTGATTAAATCTTTTTTAAAGCCGCCAAATGATCGTCAATAGCTGCAATTTCAATTTCTTTGGATTCAATCGCTTTTTGTTTCTGCTCTTCAAGTCTATCACGTTTTCTTTGTAATAAATCAGAACTATTAATTTCTGGTGTCTCAATTTCAATTTCTTTAGTCGCTAAAAGTTCCCATCCGAATTTTTCCATCTCTGACGCATCTGTCCATTTAAAATGGTCATAATAAGGCATCTTGTAGAAAAATAAGGTTACTGTCATTTTTTCAGGTGTTTTCATTTTATTTATCCAAATTAGCTTTTTTAATGGCGATAATATCTTCCGCTGTAAAGCCAGCATTTTTTAACTTGATAATATCATCAACTGTTGAAGATTTTTCTATTTCTACAGGGGTAGCGCCAATATAAGTGGTAATAAGCGTTCCTGACTTGTCTGTCACTTGTCCGCTAGTTTGGTCGTAATTTAAATATTTCATTTTATTCTCCTAACTGATTTTTATTTAATATAACACACTATTTTGATTTAACAACTCCGACCAGTTGTATTGATAAAATGGCCTGATGCGTGAAAGTCGGCTGTATATCCTCTGAATTACAGTGTTATGTTTTCTCTATACATTTATGTGGTTTTGCGTCGCCAGTGCATAAACCGTTATTTAATCCAAAATCGTGCATACTGCAAATCATGCAGCGATCCGGAAATACCTCAATAAACTCCTCCACTATTTGCTTGCTAGTTTTAGGCTTAAAAAACATAACAACACGTTCAAAAAGATTCATTACGCTTTGCTCCATTCACGTTTTAACTAAGGGTTATGCTCTTTATTTTTCCTTAGCCATTCTGACCAGTTGGCCACGCAATTTATCAATACAATTTTCTAGCTTTTTAATTTCGTCATAATGCAACTCGTCAACTATATCCAAATCATGCTGCAATAAATCAGCGCGTAGTTTTTCTTTATTGTATAGTGTTTTGTAGTTTGTTAATTTTGGTAATTTAAACATTTTTTATACCTTTATAATTTTTATAAGCGAAATTAGCTACAGCCCATGCATCACGCTTATCCTCATTGCTATTTTCACTCCAGCCAGATATTTGATTGAAATAATCTTTATCTTTTTTAACTAACTTTCCACAACCTTGTGGTGATAAAAACGGATTATTACCTGTGCACTCAATAATCGCTTGCTTTATTATTTCATAAGCGCCTTTTGCCATTCCTACATTTTGAGCTATTTTCATCATCTGCGCTTGGTTTTGCTTTCCCCTATAATAAGTTGCCTTACTGCTTTCCAGGTCTTCAATAGCAAAAATATAACCTCGCTCATGGTAAATTTTAATATCTTCTATTATTTTTGATGGTGTGGTACAGCTTAACTCTATAATAACTCCGTCATGCATAACGCATAAACCGCACTTTCTTACGTCTGGATCAATACCTATTATTTTCATATTACACCTCTTAAAATAGCCGTCCTTGGCTTTGTTGTTATATGCAGTGAATTAATAAATTATTGTGCATTAATCCGATTGGGGCAAATGGGATATCATCATCAAAGTCGATAGTTGGCTCTTGTGGGTTAACTTTATGTATCGGTTGCTGAGTTGGCGCTTGTTGCTGATAACTTGGTTGCGTAACTTGCTGTCCACCGCTATTATTTTTACCATCAAGCATTTGCATGACTCCACCAAAACCTTGTAATACAATTTCGGTTGTGTATTTATCTTGACCTTGCTGGTCAGTCCATTTGCGAGTCTGGATTTTACCCTCGATATAAACTTTAGAGCCTTTTTTAAGATATTCTCCAGCTATTTCAGCTGATTTACCAAAAACAGATACGCGATGCCATTCTGTTTTTTCTTTTTGCTCGCCAGTTTGCTTGTCTTTCCATGTTTCAGAAGTTGCTATTGATAGATTCGCAACAGCCTCGCCACTTGGCATAAATCGCACTTCCGGATCTTGCCCTAAATTACCTAAAATTATTGCTTTATTAACGCCAGCCATTTCTAACCCTCACTCTCGTCTAATTCTCGAATCATTTGTCTTTGTTGTTCGCTTAGCTTGCCGCTAGCTTCACAACGATTAATAACTTGCTCTGTTGTCATTTTACCGTTTTGTATTTGCGCTTTCATTGCTTCAAAACCAGCGTTGAATTTATCTTCTGGATAGGGTGGCTTTTCTGCTAATTGCAGCTGATTTACTCGATAGGTTTTTTTAATGCCTCTACGAACTGTCAAAGTAACATCTTTTGGTGAGTCTATTCCAGATACACCGTTAATTCTTATGCCGCCACAGCCCTTTTGCTTCCCATAATCAACATCAGGATCAAGGTAAACCTGTATAAGCCCATTAATATAACTCCTACCATCTTTGCCCCACAAAGCTTGTATCATTCTACGCATAGTCAAACATGGCTTGTAAGGGCGGCCATCATCACCGTCATAATTTAAATAAAAACTTTGCTCGCCATTATGGCTATAACGAACAACATTTGTTACTTTTAAAACTCTATCGCCAGTTATTAAATCTTCTGCATTTAACTGGTCTGATTTTGCTATAATAGTATCACTTAAATCTGATATATCCATTTTTTTACTCCACATCATTAATTATAATTTCATCGTCGTAATTTCCAAAATTAGGAAAATATTCAAACGTCGTAAATTCATTTTCAGCTTTACAGTGTGCAAAGTATTGCAACGTTTCTAGCATTTCATACCAAAATCCCATCTCGATTAATTCTTGCTTAGTGATTTTAAACACTGATACAGGATACTTACCTAAGCATGAGCTAGTTTGTACAATCGGGAATAAATATTCTGTTAACTCTGTGTCAAAGTGAATTGAACCAACATACAAATAATATGCCGCTGTAAATCCATAACCAAACGTAAATAACGGATTTTTCCATTTTGCAGTATTGCGCCAATCATCAATGTTTGATGTGGTTTTTACGTCTGCTAATGTTACAGACTGACCTAAAAAGCCGTATAAAACCTTGTCAGGGCGTATTTTAAGTTTTAAGCCAGTGTTAGGGTCTATTACAAAAACACTCGCTTCTGCTTGCCCGTCACAGTCTAGAATTGCTTTAAACATTGGGTCGTGACCTGCTGAGTCTGCCATAATTCTAACTTGCTCGGCTTCAATTTCAGTTAACACAATGTTTTCGGGGTTTTCAATTTGCAATTTGCTAAATGCTACAGTGCTACGGCCCTTAACATCAGCGACAATAATTAAATCGTCGTATGTTTCAGGCTCTAATAGTTTAGCATGTAAGGCTGTGCCTAAATCACTGGTTCCTGTTTTATTTGGATCGCTTGGCGCTTTTTTATTCCAAATATAGCTACTTGGATTGTTTTTAAATATTTGCAATTCGTGATTAGAAAGCGCTTCATTTTCGCGATATTCTTGCATTGATATGTTTTTTATCATAATTATTCCTTAGTAAAAATGGTGTGCCGACTAGGATTCGAACCTAGAACATATTGGAGCTACCAATCGCGTCTACTCTATTGCGCCACCGACACAAAACAAATACTAACACACTATTTTAAATTAACTGCTCCGACCAGTTAACTACTAAACGCCTCTCTCCCACTATTAAACTTTTTACGCGATATTATACTAAAGCCTTTGTCATTTTTGCGGTGCGTTATTTCTGTCGGCTTATCAAACATAGCTTTCATTGTTATAACGTCCTGTACGCTTCTAAACGCCGCTGCCTTGCGTTTAAACTCGCGCCCGTTGATATGTTGATCGACAAATTTAAACCATCTAGCGCGTTCGTATTGTTGCACATCACCACCTATTGCAAACATCTCGACCGCAAATTCTGGAAATTCTTCGCCGTCTTTAAAATATGTACTATCCAAATCGTAGGTTATTTTTAATTTACCGTTTTTAGTTGTGGTAAATGTCATTTGTTTAACGCTTTTATAATCTGCATCAGTATAAGCTTTGTGTACTAAAGCGCTATTTGGATCAATCATTACAGCATCACAATTACGACAGCTTTTTGATGTTGGCGCGTTTTTTGCACCACAGTTTTTACACTCATTATATTTAAAGAAATATTCACAACGTCCGTCAGTGCTATTTAAATCAGTTCCGCAACATCTAACCGCATATTCACTATTATATGTACTACACGCTGGACACTCTAAAACAGCATCTTTTTGTTTTGCTTTTTGCGCTATTGCTTGGCCGACAATTGGATCGTCGAATATGTCGCCAAATGACATCATAGTGTCAGTATAATCGAGAATTAAAGCTTCATCTTTAACTAGTCCAGCGTCTATTTCGTGCGGTTTTAATGTGCGAAAAACCCTACCCATCAATTGAATTAAAAGAGATAAAGAGCCGATTTTTCTTAAAATCACAGAAACCTGTAAAAGACTTAAATCAATACCAGTTGTTAAACATCCAATTTGAATTACAAATTTACGTTTACCTGTTTTTATATCTAAAAGTATTTTTCGTCTTTCTTTTGTGTTTGTTGAATCAGTAACTATGCCCCACGTCCCATCAGGTAAGCATTCAGCGACTTGTTCGCAGTGTTTTTTGCTTGCGCAAGTTATCATAACGCCTAATTTGTCTTTGGTTCGTTCAATGACTTCTTCCATGATCATCTGTGTTTTATCTTTTTCTTTGGTTATAGCTCTGCCCATAGCCTGTAATTCTTTTTGCGTATAATCCTCTGTTTCATCTTTTTTATTGAAAGCAGATAAATCATAAGCATGTTCATCATCGCCAAATCCAAAAACAGGTGGAACCAAAAAGCCTTTGTTTATCAATTCAAAGGTGCTTACATCTGACAATTGTTTTTTCCAGAATTCGCCTAATATAGAATCCTTACCTCGATAAGGTGAGCCTGTATAGCCAATTACACGCAAATTATGGTTTAGTGTGCGAAAGTGTTTTATTATTTTCCCGTACTGGCTTTCTGGCTCATCTTGTAAGCAGTCTAACGGGTCCAAATGGTGGCATTCATCAACTAATATCACACTAAATTTAAAATCATTAAATGTTGTTTCAAGCGATCGCTGAACTGTACCCTCTGTGCCATATATGACAGGGTAGTATGTTGATTTTTTATTTAAACTAGCGCTGTATACGCTGTTTTTTATTCCACACTCCCAGCCAGTTAAACTGCCTTGTTCAACCAATTCTCCCTGTCTAGCCAAAACTAAAACCTTGCCACCTTTTTCTGAAACGTGTTTAGCTATTGCAGCAATTAATACAGTTTTACCGCCACCAACCGTGCAACCAATAAAAGCTGGTTCTTTGCTGTTTTTGCAATGTTCGATTGTCGCGTCGTGTGCCTTTTGTTGGTAATCTCTTAGTTCATACATTCCTTAAATCTCCCATAAATTAAATTTAAATCATCAGCTTTGTGATCACATTCTTGCGAATTACTAATGACCATTAACTTTTTATCTTTTAATTGACTAGCAATAAAAAATAAATTTTTATCATTAAAAAAACATACACATGTTTTATTCATAGCAGCCCTAGCTTTTAAAGCGTCTTTGTATGTTTCACATAAAATAATTTCTTTGTCGCTTAAATCTCCAAAAATATGACAACTACCATACAAAAACTCCTTGTTAAAAAATTTAATTTCAAACCCGTCATAAAGCGCAATTGATATGTTGTTTTTATTAATGTCAGTTAGTCGCAGTACTTGCCATTGATTATAAAAATAGTGACCGCTCATTAATTCACAGCGCGATAAAAATTTATCAACATCATTTGCATTGTGCGGATCTTTGTTAAGCGGTAATCGTATTTTAGATCGTGTTATATTCTGCCTAACCTTATCGACTGGTATTTTATCGCTTTCACCTCCTAGCATCTTTACAGCTTCGATAAACTCCATATTAAAGTAATCTTGAATAAAACCAATAGCGTCACCATGTGCTCCACAACCAAAACAATGATAAAACTGTTTATTCTCATCAACTGTAAAGCTTGGTGTTTTTTCACCATGAAACGGGCAGCAAGCAGTGTAATTTTTGCCAGCTTTTTTAAGTGGCACATAATTATCTATGACATCAACAATGTTTAATGATGACTTTAATTGCTCAACATCTATCATAACTTAGGGTTAATCCTTATATAATTAATTCCCTTTATTGGGTCATAATCACACCAATACATTTTCGACATTTTAGGCATTATATTACCCCTAAAATGACTCGTTAGTTTTTGCTGGCGTGAAAAGCACATTTGCTTTTTAACATTATCAAGCAACTGACTTACTTTAATAATATATTGCCCTTTCGCTATACATCGTTGCATGTACGATCTTAATGCTTCAAGTTGCGCGTTATCGCCTGTTATTCCTTTATCCTCTGCAGCTTGTATATAAAGTTTTGTTAGCTCAGTGAATATTTCATAAGCGCGTTTTGTTGTACTTTTTGTAATATTTACACTACCTATAGACACCTCAAAATTATCAACAGCATGAATAACGCTTGCAATCTTAACGACATGCTTAACCATTTTCCCAATAAAACCGCGCAACATTGAATCACTATACTTGCCTAAATCTGCTAAGTGCGGTTCTAAGTCTTGCGCTTTTTGTTTTAAAAACACCATGGCATCATCATTAACTTTTAAAACAATATCATCACTATGTACTATATTGTGTATTAATTTTGCATAGCGTTGTTTAAGTTTAAAATCCTGCTTTTTGTAATTCAGCAGGTCTCGAGTGCCTAAAAGATTTTGCTCCATACACAACAAAAAACGCTCACTTACACCATTACCGCGCTGCCCCTGCTCTAGTATTGCGGTAATTGTTTCATCCTGGGCGATAACAGAAAAACCACCTTTAACAATGCCGTCGTTAGAATCCCGCGTTATACGTGCAGAGCTAAAATAGTTACCGTCCCAACCCTGTAGCACCATATCAGAATTACTTGGTCGCCCCTTTTCACCATAAGATAACCCAAGCGAACTATTAATTGCCCCAGCTTCATCAGATATAATGTTGAATATTCCTTTTTGGTTGAATGCTATCTTCTCCATTGATTCTGGCGTTGCGTTGGTCAGAATTGCTTTCCATATTGGAATATTTAATAGTTCACTTTCTGCCTCTGCTAAATCACCACAAAGCGCGTCAACCTCGTCTTGGCTTGATGCTTCTTTTAACGCTTTACTAAGTGATTTTATGCGCTCAAAAATTGCGCCTCTAATAGGTTTGTTTTTCTCGTTTAACTCATTCATTTCTAATCGAAACGGAGAGGTAAAATAACTATTAATCGCGCTTTTGCCCGTTGATGGTGGCTGACTCGTAACAACATAAAGCGCTACTGGCATCTCAGAGCCAAACAATTCAACACTAAAGCTTTTATTCATCGCGCAACTAATAACGCCTAAACCGTGCATATAAGCTGTTGCATATGGAAACTGTACACTATTACATAAATCAACAACCGACATAGTGAGTAAATCATTACTTTCAAAATCAACTAAGTTTAAATTTACAGCATCATTTTTTATTAGCTCTTTTGGCTCTGGGTGGCTATCAAATCCCGATCCTATTTCCATCTCATTAAACCCCGATTGCATTAACCTATGTTTTTGTAAGCTAGTAATATCAGACATAGATTAAACTCCAAACCATTCTTTGACGTCTGGGCGCATTTCCTCTTTTGTTATTTTTACTTTCTTATGCTCGCTGGCAATGATCGCATATGTTGCACTTATTCTTCCACGAGAAAACCAATTGTTAACAGTTTGACGGCTAACACCTAACTCCTTCGCTAACATTGACTTATTAAATTCAAATGTTCGCCATAAAATACCGAGTGCTGATTTTTGTTGTTCTTGAATATTCATGTTAATTCCTCTTTTAATTATAAGGTAATAGTAACAAACAATATAAACAAATGTAAACACTGTAAATGATAAAAGCTCAATTTTGGGTAAATATTTCGGTTTTGGGTAAGCTTTGGGGAGCGCATTTACCCAACGCCTAGACCACGGTATATAAAGGATTTTTGCTATTTTGGGTAAATTGGGGAGGTTTTTTGCTGTACGTGTATATATGTATGTGTGATCACACCTCTTATATGTATATAAATTTTGTTTACTTACTTACTTACTTACTTACTTACTTACTTACTTATTTACCCAAAACATATAAGATTACTATATAGAATAAAGGATGTAGACTGGGTAAATGAAAACCCCAAATTTACCCAAAACTTCAATTAAACACAAAAAGACCAATAAAAACAAATGTTTAAAAATAGGGGCGATTTACCCGAAAATACCCGAAATTATTTTACATTTATTTCAAAATAACCCTTGTATTATCATAACTCACGTATTATAATAGTTTCAAGAGTTAGGGAATAGCCCGAAACAATAAACAAAGTGAGAAGATTATGACTAGATTAACTAAAGCGATTAACGAAATGATGGAAGTACTAGAGATGAGCGCAATGGATTTATGTGAAGCGGTTAGCTTAAATAATTTAATTGATGAGCACAACCAAATAGAAACAGAAGACGAAATAAGAAAGCACCTTGTTAATATTGCTTTCAGTTCTAGAATGACAGATAGCGGGAAGAAGGTTTATTCTAAAGTGTGCGAAATAAATGATAATTATTTCAAATTTTTAATAGCAGCATAGTTTGAGCGAGTACACATGGGGTGTTGATGGATATGGTCGCGCCCATCTAACAGAAGACTGCGAAGCCATTTTGCTTTGTGGACTTAATGGCGTTAACGGGTATCTTTTAAGAGATTATTACGAGGATCACAACATGGCAAAAGGCAACATAACGATAAACGTAAAAGCTACAGAAACAAAAAAGGTCAAAGATTTACTGTTTTTATTGGATAAGTATCAAGCGGAGTTACCAGCGCCACTCTTGAATAAAGTGCATGATTTGGTTCAAGGTAAGCCAACCGAACGAGATAGAATGCTATCAATAGTTAAAGCAGTATCTCACATAGGTGTTGATTTTGGTTATGGAAAATTTTATTTACAAGAAGAACATATAAAAGAGGCTCGATCTATTTATGAAAACAATCGACATGATTAAAAAGTTAGGCGGCAATCGTGCCGCTATAGCTGAACAGGCTGGTATAAGTATTTTTCAACTCAACAACATGGTTTATAAAGGTGTTGAAGTTGAAGAATTAAAAGACGGTAGCTTTGTTGCAGTTCGTAAAGATGCTGTTAGGTTTAATGGACAGGCCACATAGTATTATTTTTAGTTCTATAATTATTTAAAATTAGGAGGGGATAACGATGAGTAAATACGAAGATTTTAGAGAAGAATGCATAGATCGATTATCAAAAGAAGATTTTAATCATATTGATAAATTAGTATTGCTTGCGCTAGAAGATGAAAAAACATTAACAGATTACTACGGATGGAATTCTAGGTTTTGCAAAGAAAAGCATGATGCGCTGAATTACAGTTATCACATAAGTATTTATAAAGAGCAGGAAGAAAGTGATTTTGAGATAGAGTTAACATTTTACACTGGTATAGATGTTGGTTGCGAACTTGAGCATTATTCACTCGATGGTTGCTCTATAGTACACCAGCCAAATATGGTCAATGTTTTAGTTGATTTAAAGCTTGATTGGTCAAGAATAAAAAAAGGCGCAAACCCTAAGTTAGCGCAGTACATGCTTGACGGAGCAAAAGAGCGCATATTAGAACTATACTCTAAACAAAATTATGACAATTATGTCACTGGCGGAGGAACAGCAAAAACAAACAAGCACTACAAAAAAGAAATTGAAAGCTACAATAACAGAGGTCTTTATTGGACTTGTGTTTATGAAGAGCAAGAATTTGACAGGAATATTGTTTAGATTAGGAGGTTTTATGAAAATATCAATAAGAAAAAGCAAGCATCAAAACAAAAAGTTGACAACAGACCAGATCAATTTCGCCAATAAATGTGTAATTAAGTATTTAAAAGCAAATAACGACTCATATTGGAGTTATGAAGGCACGGTTTACGGAGATAAGGTTGCATGTGACGTTTACCGAACCAAAACAACGATATCAGCTATTGTTTGGTATATTTAACACCCTACTTAGGGTTTAACATTTAAACGCCTTAGAATGGCGTATAGGAGAGTAAACAATGATTAAATTCAACTTAGAAAAAGCGCTAAATGGTGCGAAGGTTATAACTAGAGGTGGTAGAGATGCCACACAGGTTACTTATTTTAACGATACTATTAATTATAAAACACCGTTAGCTTGTGTTGTTGATGGTGATATACGTTTTTTTACTAAAGATGGGTGTTATATATCTTCCGATGATTGTAGTGAGCTAGACCTCTTCATGGCTCCTGAAATGATGAGTGGCTTTGTTAATGTAGATGATGACAATTATGTTGAGATATACAAAACAAGAGATAGTGCAGAAACTCATGCGAATGCTGAAAGAATAGCCTGCATCGACCTATCACAATTCCCTGTTGGTTATGGTTTGGAGGATGAGTGATGAGATATAGTAATTTAGTTAAGTTTACAAACACAGTTAGAGAATTATTATCGACAACACCAGTAGATGATGACTTCCCTGAAAAAATGTATAATACAAGAAGTGAACTATCATCCCTGTTAAAGCAAAAATCATCAAACAGAAAGGTTGTATGTTTATGTGGGTCTACAAAATTTAAATGTGAATACATAAAAGCTAACAGGGATGAAACATTAAAAGGGAATATAGTTTTATCTGTTGGGCTTTTCGGTCATATAGAAGGTTTAGATATGGAGTCAGACACAAAGGAAGGTTTAGATTGTATGCATCTAGACAAAATAAGTATTTCAGATGAAATACTCGTTATCAATAAAAACGGGTATATAGGTAAGTCCACTCTAAGAGAAATACTATTTGCTGAAGCTTTAGGGATCAACATTAGATATTTAGAGGAACAAAAATGAACATACAAAAACAAATTGAGCAGTTAGAGCAAACCATTAACAAAGCACAATCAGAGCTTGAAGGACTAAAACAAGAAGCTAGTAAGCCTAAACCGATGTTTGATCGTGTTGAAGATGGTGAAAAATACTTTTATATAAATGATACTTTCTCCGTATCCCACACTAATGAGGATAACTATAACATAGACAATAAACTCTACGACTTAGCAAATTACTACGTAGAAAAAGACAAGCACATAGCTGAACGAGTAGGTGAGTATTACAAGAATAATAATTGGTTCATAAGAAAAGCTATCGAATTTGCAGATGGGTATGAGTGGGAGTTAGGCGGTGATAACTGGTGTGTTTATATTGATGCTAAAGGAAAGAATGAAGTAACCAAGCATGCATCATTCAACTACAATGGCACAATCTACATGACAAAAGAAAACGCACTTAAATTTAAAGCGTGGTTAGAAGAGTGCAAGCCGTTAAAATAACAATAATCCCAAACTTTAGCCCATTACTTGTTAGTGGGCTTTTTTTACTCTAAAATACTAGTATTAATTAGTAATTATAAGGGGTTCAGTCAGTGGCTAACCTTACAGAAAAACAAGCTATATTTTGCAAGGAGTATATAAAAGACTTTAATGCCACAAGGTCTACAATTGCGGCCGGATATTCTGAAAAAACAGCCCAATCTATTGGGGCAGAAAACCTTACAAAACCGTTGATACAAGCGGAATTGGCACGATTAATGCGTGATAGAAATGAGCGTTTAAAGATTGATGCTGATTGGGTTTTAAAAGAGGCGGCAGAGTCTTACGAGTTCAACAAACAAGAGGTTTTTGATACTGACGGGAATCCAAAGATGATTAATGCAGCGTCCGCATCTAAGTTCTTGGAATTAGTAGGAAAACACACTAATGTTAAAGCTTTTGACGGTGAAAAACAAAAAGAGCAAGACACATCAATAGTAATTAACCTTGTTGATGCTAAGAAGCCAGATGCAGATTGATATCCCACTAACGGGCCCGCAAAAAGAATTTGTTATGTGCCAGTCACCTTATCCCGCTATGGTTGCTGGGTTGGGTGCAGGTAAAACATACGCCGCGACGGTTCGCTTCACTATTCAAATGATGCAGGAAAAAGGAATTAATACATTGCTTGGCATGCCAACTTATGACTTATTGCGTATGCGAGCAATGCCAGGCTTTGAGGAAGTGTTAACACAAATCGGCTTGCCATTTAAAACAAACAAGTCTGAATATTTCATTGATGTTATTGGTTACGGGAAAATATACTTTCGTAGTTATGACCGTCCTGAGCGTTGGGTTGCTTTTGAAGTTGCTAAAACTTTATTAGATGAGATCGATACACTGCCAAAAGAAAAAGCGGAACTGGTATGGCGTAAAGCGTCAGAGCGTACACGTCAAAAATGTAAGTCAGGCAATAGCATTGGAGTGGTAACAACACCAGACCAAGGTATTAACGGGTTTGTTTATCAGAAGTGGGTTAAACAAGCGCAAGAAGGTTATGAGTTAATAAAAGCATCAACGTTATCTAACCCTTACTTGCCTGATAGTTATGTTCAACAAATACGAAACAACTACGACCCAATATTAGCCGAGCTTTATATCAATGGTGAATTTGTATCGCTCAACGACAAAAAAGTCTACCACTTCTTTGATAGAGAAAAACACAATACTGACCGCACATTACAAAAAGGTGAGCGCATTTATATTGGTGTGGATTTTAACGTTGGCGGCTGTTGTGCGACTGTTTGGGTTATTGATGGTAATATACCGATAGCTGTTGACGAATTTCTTAGCCATGACACGCAAGATTTTGTTAACAACTTAGCATCGAGATATAGAGACAATAAATTAATCGTTTATCCTGATGCTAGTGGAAGCAAGAACACAAGCAACGCGGTCGCCTCTGATATTGACATCATAAACAACGCTGGCTTTGCTGTTGATGCCCCACTTGCTAACCCTTATGTACGCGACAGAATTAATTGTATGAATGCTTTATTTGCTCATGAAAAGATATTAGTTAATACAAACAAATGCCCTGAATTAACTCACTCGTTAGAAACACAAGGCTATACAGATAAGAACGAGCCTGAAAAGTTTAATGACCATCCAGCTATTGATGATTGGAACGACGCAACAGGCTATTTTATTCATAGACGCTTTCAAATATTGCGACCATCCAAACCAGTTGGCTACAATTAATGTCACGTGGTATTATTTAGTAATTAAAAATATAGAGGTTGGTTAGATAATGCCATTTTCGCTACAAGTAAAAAACAACGCTAACAGTTATCGGCAAGGTGATGTTGTCGCTATTCGACCTTATGGTTTTGAATATTTCGAGGGTGATTGTTTGGAAAAGTGGATTGAAAGTGGCCGCACTAAAGAATCATGGGCACACCCTTTTGCGATTTTGTATGTTACTGATGAAAACATGGATGGAACAGAGTCAGAAGTACAAGTACTTGTTGAAAGATTTAGTGATGATTTAAATGCTCCTTTTAATCGTAAATACTATATAACATTACCTAGCGATGAAAATAATCCTCATAGAATTTCAATACGTAATACTGGTCAATCTAGCGTTACATGGGCGGAAGTTCAAGCATTAATAGCAGAGCATAGCTAATGACTGTTTTATGCGTTAACTCTGGTGTAACTTATGCTGATATTGCTTCGGCTGTTGCGTCTGAGGGCGGGACAAGTTACGGAACTTTTACGCTATATGAACAATCTGGAACGTCAACTACCTCGGTAATATTCACGCAAATCGACCATCCAGATTCATTCAAATATACTGCAAAAGCAGGAGAAGAAACAACTGGAGATATAGCAGTAGGTGCAGGGACTACAGCAGCAATAACAAGTACTGTTGCTGACTGTCAAATAACAGATTTAAGAACAGCATCAGTAACCTTAACAAGCGCAACAAACCCTGTGATAAGAAGATTAGTTGTTGACTCTGGCGGTGCTGATGGTGTTATTTTCCCTAACTCAATCGATGCAGAAGATATTTTAATACACAACTGTGACGATGGATTTTTATCTAGCGTAGTAAGAACATTAAACACAATAAACAAATGTACTGTTGTTGGGGCTGGTCGTTTTGGTTTTGCTCAAGGTGTTTTTACTAATTGCGTTGATGTTAACTCCGCGAACCAAGGCTTTTTTAATGAGCAATCAGGCAGCGCTAACAATTGGGAGCATGATGGTACAGGCACTAATACAATAACAGAAAGCCCTCCTACTGATATATTTGAAGATTACGCAGCAGGTGATTATAGAATAAAGTCAACAAGCTCGCCCGGGGTGGCTGGCGCTGGTGCATTTATAAATGTAGCGACAGGTGGCGTAACAGGCGATGTTGATTTCACAATCAGCAAGCCTGTGTTTTCTGCATCTGGCACAGCAACACTTCCAGCACCAAGTGGTGACATTAGTTTTACAATTGACAAGCCAGTATTTACAGCGAGTGGATCTGCAACACTTCCACAGCCGTCTGGTGATGTATCATTTATTGTTAGCAAGCCAATATTCAGTGCAGATGGTAGCGCTACATTGCCACAACCTAGCGGCGTTGTATCTTTTAGTGTTAATAAACCTGTATTTACTGCTAGTGGATCGGCTACCGTGCCATTTCCGCAAGGTGATATTGCTTTTACTGTTAACAAGCCTTTGTTTAGTGCTACAGGCTCAGCAACACAGCCAAGCCCTAGTGGATCAATTGATTTTGAGATAAACAAGCCAGTATTTAGCGCTACAGGAGAAGCGACATTACCAAACCCAAGTGGTATCGTCGATTTCACTATTGATAAACCTATTTTTAGCGCTACTGGTTCAGTTACTTTGCCTTACCCACAGGGAAGTGTGAGCTTTACAGTAAATAAGCCGCAGTTTTCTGTGACTGGCTCTGTAACATTGCCGCAACCTTCTGGCTCTGTGTCGTTTAGCGTAAGTAAGCCAGTATTTGCAGCGACAGGCACAGTTAGCGGATTAGAAATACCAATAGGAACAGTACTAACTCCAACGTTCGGTAGCAACACTATAAAATTGCCTTACACATCGAATACAATTAAACTATAACTAAATTATTAAGAGGTTTTTACAATGGCTACAGCAGATGCAGCGGCAACATTAGAGCGAGCGGATGATTTTTCCGCTGATTACACCACAGCGACATTAACAATTAAGTCTGGCGCTAATACTTTAGCTACGCATACGTTAGCTGGTTTTGTTACATCAAATGACACAGATGATGGTCTAGCTACAGCAAACACCATAGCAGATGTTTCTATTACTGGTACAGGTACTCAAACAGCAGATAGCGCGGTAGTAACGGCTGGTGGAAAGTCGTACACGTTAACAGTAGGCACAAGTGGTGCAGACTTGAATTTATCTACCTTAACTTATGTAAACGGTGAAACATCAAGTATTACTTCATTTGTCGTTAGATTCCCAGCGTAGGCTAAATCATGGCAGCATTCGAGCGCAGACTAAAAGTAAATAAAACCGATAGCTTTACGCTTGATGTGTCGACGTGGGCTGGTGATGAAGTTGTTACGAGTTTAACAATAACTGAGCCAGGCGGTTCGCTTGTATCAATCGGCGCTAACACGTTTACTAATAACTTGTTAACAGTTTTGCTAACAGGCGTTTCAACGGGCGCGGCTGAAATTCATTTCGACTATACAACTGCAACACGCTCTGATTGTTACAAGGCTATTGTAGTCGTATTAGATGACTGTTAAAAATATCATACAAAAACAGCCTCACTTGTCAGTAGTTGATTATGAGACAGGCGAAGTTCATCTTGTAACGCTTAATGCTATTCGCGGCATTGCTCGCGGTGACAGAATAGATGATGAGCTTTCGTGCATTATTGCGAAGGCTTTTTTGCAGATATGGAATGAAAAGTGCCAATAAATCTAACAGAATTAGAGCAGCATGAATTATACCTTAGCCGCTTAGCAAGTGGCGGTATAAATGCGCATGTCTATCCATCGTTAGAGGCAACATACAAAGCTATTCGACGTTTATTACAAGATGAAGAAGTAATAACCACACAAGCACAACTTAATAAAATAGTTGCTGCCGTATCAAAAGCTATTGATGACAATGGCGGATGGGTAACATTAACAGATGATTCGTTAAAATCATTAGCTGTTTACGAGGCATCATGGCAAGCGCAGTTCATCGGCGCGGCATTAGCTACAGCAATTAAATCTCCAGCCGAAAAGAAAATACTCTCATACGTCAATAAAGCGTTAATGTCGCTAGAATCAGGGCAGCGTGTAAATTCTGGTACGTGGGAGCAATTCTATCGCGCTAATTTGGATAGTCGAAAAAGAGCAATCAACTCCATTATTCGAACAGGCTATTCACGCGGCGAAACTATTAATCAGATGTCGCAAAAGATACGCACTAACTTTAATGGTGTGTTAAAGCGTGAAGCTGAAACATTGGCTAGGACTGGGTATATTCATTATGCCAGCGCAGCCAATACAGCAATGGTTAATGACAACCTAGATATTCTCAACGAATGGTTTTATGTCGTAGTTTTTGATTCAAGGACAAGCGAGCAGTGTCAAGCCATAAGCACAAAAAATACGGTCGACAATCGCTACAAAACAACCGACCCACAAGCGCCTAATCCACCGTTGCATTTTAATTGTCGCACTCGTCGTATTGGTGTACAAAAAGGCGCTGAATTAACAGGCACACGTGCAGTAATGAGCGCTAAAGAGTCAGGCGAGGAAGCATTTAATAAAAGAGATGCTGCACGCAGAAAGGCTTCTCAAGTTAGATATCGTGGACGTAAAGATAATAATATATTCAAGCCTGAACAGATTAACGCAAATACAACGTATGATGCTTGGTTGCGCTCACAACCTGATTATTATATTAAAGATACGTTAGGCGCTACTAAGTATAAGTTATTTAAAGAAGGTGGCTTGTCTATGAAGTCATTTGCTGATTTAGCAGGGCGACCGCTGACATTAGACGAAATTATCAAGCGGCATCCTGTTGTTGCTGATAGGGTTTTAGGTTAAAGATTTTCGTGAGCGTAAATAACGCCAAATATCATTGGCATAACTAACGGCGCCAATATAAGACTTAAAGATAACGTACATTTATCATAAAAATCCTGATTCACTCCGCGCTCAAGGCAAACATAAACAAAACCACCAGCGAAAGTATACATAAACGCACAATATAAAAGCATTAATTCAATCACAACACAAACCCCTCATCAATTTTATTCATCTCGCGCATAAACGCCACATCATCAGCTTTCTTTTTACGCGCTAATATTCTTTGTTGCGATTCACTCAAGCGTTTAGCCTTACGCTCTTTGCGTATTTTTGCGTTAACTTCTAATAGTCTTTCGTATGTGTTCATTTTTTATCTCCCTTATCTAATTTAACCATCCCGCCTTTTGCAAAACCAAGCCATGTAAAGGTTTTTATAGTTCCGTAAGCGCTTATTGAAATTAAATCATCATCTTCTACTTGAGACTCCAAACAAAAAACAAACCAAACACCATCATTAAAATTTAAAGCTACTCTATCAGTGATAAATCGTGGTATAAAAATTAGTAAAAGCTCTTTCATTTTTTATCTCCAACCCATTTATCGTAAACAAAACCCAATATATCGCCAAGATGTTCTCTTTTATTTATTCTCATTAACATATCATCAACAGCCTTTTCTTTATCTGTGCGTTTGTCGATGTCGCGTATTTTTATTTTAGCTTTGCGTCTTGAAAACTCACGACCATTTTCATTTTTAACTACAATATACCTTGTACCAGAAAACAAAACCTCGCAAGGTTGCCAAACCTCTGGAACATTTGTGCCGCCTCTTACATTAAATTCTTTTGTAAACTTTTTACTACGCTCAGCCTTTGCCGATTCAAATTCTTCACGCGTGCAGACGAAAGAAAACCAAGATTCATTTAATCCATCGTCGCTAGCGCCATAAAAGTCAGCGTAAACTCCTCCATGAATATCGTATACCATCGAAGCTCGATTAACGTAAGGCCATTTATTAAACTCATTCAACGCTTTTTCAAATAACTCTTGTTTGTTCATTTGTTTAACTCCTTCATTAATTCACTAAAACTTAGCCCGCATGCCTTATGGTCAATCTTTAATTTCGGATTGCTCGCGGCATATTTAAATATTGCAATTATGCGTTTTGTCTCCTCACTCATTTCATTCTCCTAAATTAAAAAAAATGCGGTTACTCATTTGTGCGTTGTTCGAAGATGGTTCGTGTGGCACCGCTAATCTAATCACCCACCTTTAGCGAAATTAACTATAACACACTTATTCGATACAACAACTCCGACCAGTTGACCATATACACCGTAAAGCTTACAATTACGTTATAACTTTTTTGGATCCTCTATACATGACTGATAACTTAAAGCTACCGACACACACAGACTACAGCGATACGATAAAAGCGGTCGAGCAAGTGCGTGATTGTGTGGAGGGTTCACCTCGAATTAAAAAGAAAACAACTACTTATTT
>Ga0193962_1000079_pt1 | contig 44387 bp, 47 predicted proteins | sample FB_5_MG_FD_140335 | JGI IMG/M metagenome (GOLD analysis project Ga0193962, IMG submission 140335) | Microbial mat bacterial communities from the Broadkill River, Lewes, Delaware, United States - FB_5_MG | ecosystem: Environmental > Aquatic > Freshwater > River > Microbial mats | place: USA... | reverse complement strand
ATATTTGAAATAAATCATCTTCTGCTTTTATATTTTTTAAAGCATTAGAAATAGTCTGATCTTTTACATTATTTGGAACATTTTTAAAAGAACTACTAAATAAATCTTTGCAATTATAAGCTAAAGCTTGAGCAACAGCACTAGCTGTTGTGGTACCACTTGGAACTGATTCTCCTAAAATTATATATTCATTATTATCAAATTTTTGAGCAAATTTTTGAGCAAAATCTAAACCCTTTTGAAAAATTTCAATTGCATTTATTCCAGCATCCAAAGCAATACTTTTTGAAGGTGCAAATCCAAAATCATGAATTTTAAAATATTCAATTTTAGGTTTTACTTCTAAGCCCAAATTTAAAAGTTCGATATTTTTATATGGATGTAAAAGATGAACAGCCCTCGAAAGCAAGGCAGGAGTTGGGACATTTTTAAGAGTTGTAGGAACATTATCTAAACTTCTAACTTCTCCTGTACATAAAAATTCACCATCAAGAGTTGGGGTTAAGTATATTTTTCCAGGAATTCCAGCTTGGGTTATTCCTCTTATATTTGCTGTTTGTGTATTACTTAAAGCCAATAAAAAAGTAGCTTCTTTTCCTCTTAAACTCTCTATAAAATCACTATTTCCTATAATATTTTTAATCATTCATTTTCCTATATAATTTTAATATCTTTTAAACTTTTTTTCTTTTCCCAACCAATAGTCTCTAATTCTGGTTTATCTAAAAATTCATCCACATAACCAAGAGTTAAATATCCTACTAATTTATACTCTTTTTTTATTCCCAAAATCTTTTTCACTTTTTTAGGATTTAAAATACTTACCCAACCTAGTCCAATATTATAAGCTCTTGCCATTAGCCATAGATTTTGAATAGCACAAACAACACTATATTCACCCATCTTTTTTTGACTTGTTTGACCCAAGATTTCTTTTTTAGGCTTCTCGTAAAATACTGCAAGATTTAAATATGATTCTTTAATTCCTTCAAGTTTTAACTTTGAATAGATTTTTTTATTCTTAAAAATCTTTTTTGCTTTTTCATTTTCTTTTACAAATTCCTGATAAATTTCATCTCTTTTTTCTTTATTTTTAACAATCACAAATTTCCAAGGTTGAGAAAAACCAACAGAAGGAGCACAATTTGCTGCACTTAATATTTCATCTAAAATATCATTATCTATTCTCTTTTTTATAAATTTATTCCCTCTTATATCTCTTCTTGAAAGCATAATTTGCTTTAAAATATTTATATTGTCTTTAGTAAATTTTTTCATTTATTTGTTCCATTAAAAAGATTTTCTAAAATATCAAACTTAATTTGATACTCTTTGTAATCTTTCATTTTATTTTCTCTGGTGATTCTTTGAACAGTATAATAAAGACAAGCAAAAAGTAAATATTCTTTTATTTCATCTTTTGAAATACGAACTTCCCTATTCTTTGAATATACTTCTAGTATTTTTTCAAAATATCTTTCATTAAAAGTATATTCATCAAAACACCAACTAATAATAAGTACAGCTAAATCAAAATAAGCGTTTCCAAAAGATGCTTGGGCAAAATCATACACTCCACTTAATTTTCCATCAATAAATTTTGCATTATCAGGAAATAAATCTCCATGAATAAGACTATTATTTTTTAAATCAATATTTCTAATTACTTGATATTTATTTTTTAATATTAATTTTAAATTTTTATCAGCCGTTTTATTTAGCATTTTTTCAAAATAATCTTTTGTATATATATTTTCATTACTTGTTTTTATATTTTTTTTACTATGAAGTTTAAATAAAAAAGTTGTTATCTCTTCAATTTCTTTAAGAGTAATCTTTTTTGCGATTTTACCTTCTATAAAAGAGAATAATATTGTAGGTTTATTTTCATATAAAACAATCTCTTTTGATATTACTTTTGGTACTTTTAAATCTTTTATACTTTCTAATATAGACACTTTATTTTTCACATTAGTCAAAGTAGAATTTTCAAAAATTTTAAATATATATTTTGTCATATTTACAGAAGTACCAATATAAGTAGAATCTGTAATTCCATTCTTTGTTTCTTGTAAAGATATAAACTTTATATTAGTTTTTTTTATAAGTTCATTTATTTGTTCAATTGAAACTCTTGTTATTACACCCAAGAATAAGCCTTTTTATAGTAATATTCTTAAAAAATTAAAGAAGATTTTATTTTGAATAAATTTCAACATGGCGGAGATGTAAACTCTTTTGCAAAACAATTAAAATGCAAAGAAAAAGAGATTATTGATCTTTCCTCAAATATAAACTTTGTAAAACCAAAAATCAATATTGATTTTAATAAACTTGATATTAAAGCATATCCAAAATATGAAAAATTATATAAGATTATATCAAAACAATATAGTGTAAAAGCTTCAGAAATTGAGCTTTTCAATGGTGGAAGTAACGCAATTTTTACAATTTTTAGACATCTTAATTTAAAAGATTGTCTTATTTATTCTCCTGCTTATTTAGAATACAAAAAAGCTGTGGATATTTTTTCTTATAAACTAAAAAAAATCAATAGGTTTAAAAATATCTATGAAGAAAAAAAGATAAAAGAGAATTCTTTAGTTGTATTTGTAAATCCCTCAACTCCTGATGGAAGATATTACAATCTTGAACATTTGATGAAAACTTGGATATCAAAAAATTGTACAATTTTTATTGATGAAAGTTTCTTAGATTTTACTCAAAAAGAATCTGCTATAAAATATTTAGAATCCTATGATAAATTATATATTCTTAAATCAATGACAAAAATTTATTCAAGTGCAGGAATTAGAATTGGAACTATAATTTCATCAAAAGAAAACATCAAAAATATTAGAAAAAAAGAAGCAATGTGGAAATTGTCAAGTTTTGATATGAATTATTTAATTGAAGCCATGAAAGATAAAAATTTTGAACAAGAAAGTACAAATAAAAATTCTAAAAATAAAAGACTGCTTTTTAAGTTACTTTCCAAATATCTAACAGAACAATCTTTTATAGAAAAAATATATAAAAGTGATGCAAATTTTTTCTTAGTAAAATTAAAAAAAATAGATGCAAAAGAGTTACAAACTAAACTTTTAAAATATAAAATTCTAATAAGAGATTGTTCAAATTTTGACTTTTTGAATAGTTCTTTTATAAGAATTGCTGTGAAAAACAAAAACTCTATAAAAATACTTAAAAAAGCTTTTAAAGAAATAGATAAAAATGTATATTGAGATATTTTTACTAGCTTATTTAATAGATGCTATTTTTTCAGAATTTCAGCAAATAAAATATTTAAAACACCCTATTATACTAATGGGAAATTATATTTCTTGGTTTGAAAAGAAATTTTATAAAGATTCTGTTTTTATAGGATTTTTACTTACTATTACTCTTCTTGTTCTTGTATTCTTTTTAACATATTTTTTGACCATGATAGATAATATTTTATTTCAAGCTTTTTTAGCCTCATTTACAATTTCTCAAAAAATGTTATATGATAGCGTTAAAAATGTAATAGAAGCAAAAGACCCAAAATTTGCAATTTCTATGCTTGTAAGTAGAGATACAAAAGAAATGTCTCAAAGTGATATAAATAAAGCAAGTATTGAAACTTATGCTGAGAACCTAAGTGATGGGGTTATTGCCCCTATTTTTTATCTTTTATTTTTTGGTCTTATTGGAGCTTTTATTTATAAAGCTATTAATACTTTAGATTCTATGGTGGGATATAGAAATAAAAAATATGAAAATTTTGGAAAATTCTCAGCAAAATTAGATGATATAGTAAACTATATTCCATCACGAATTACAGCTATTTTAATTGCAATATTATTTAAATCAAGCTTTGCTTTTAAAAACTTTTATAACTTTGCAAAACTACATGATAGCCCAAATGCAGGACATCCAATTTCAGCTATGGCTTTAGCTATAAAGGTAAAACTAGGAGGCCCTACTTCTTATTTTGGGAAAATAAAAGATAAGGCATATTTTGGGATAGGAAAAGAAAATATCGAAATCAAAGATGTCAAAGAAGCCTTGAAGTTTAAGGCAAGATTTGATTTTCTAATCATTTTTATAGCTATTATTTACCTTTTGAACTTCTTCTTATAAGTAAATAAACAAAAAATGGAGCTCCTATAAATGAAGTTACAACTCCAATTGGTAAACTTGAAGCAGTATTTAAATTCCTAGCAATAAGATCAGAAAAGACTAAAAATACACCGCCATAAAAGAAAACAGGAAAAATTAATTTATGGGCACTTTGTTTATAGATTATTTTTATAATATGAGGAATCACAAGCCCTACAAAACCAATAGGTCCTACAAAACTAATACTTATTCCAACTGCAAGAGAAATTACAATTAGAAGAGTTAAATTTAATCTATTTACATTTAAACCTTTTAATAAAGCTGTGTCATTTGATATAAGAAGTAGCTTTATTTTATCTTTATAAAAAGTAACTGTGAAATACAAAATCATTGCAACAAAAAGTACAATTAAAGATGAACTAAATCCAACCACATCTAGACTTCCTAAAGTAAATCTAACTATTGAATAATTTTCTTGTAAATCACTCATAAAAAATATCAACATCAAACCAGAAGAATAGAAAAATGATAAAGCAATTCCAATAAGAAGTATAGAATTTGTAGAAATAACAATTGAACTTCTATTTATTTTTTGAGAAATTAAATATAAAATTATAATAGTAAAAAAAGAACCAGCAACTCCAGAAATAGCAAGTATTAAACTTGGAAAAAAGACTATAGAAATAGCAGTAAAAAGTGTAGTTCCACTAGCAATTCCTAAAGTATAAGGAGTTATTAAAGCATTCTTAAAAATTGTTTGAAAAATTAGTCCACTAAGACTTAAAATACTTCCTACAAAAAAACCTAAAACTATTCTAGGAACTCTTAAATCCCAAAAAATAGTATATGTTGAAGAAGAAGGTTCAAATATCTCTTTATAGTTTAAACTAGTATCTCCTAAAAAAGGAGATAAACTTATTATTAAAAAACCAAATAAATATAATAGTTTTTTCATAAATTTATTACCAAATGATTATCTACAAATTTAATACTATCATTATAAAACTCACTTAGATTTTTATTTGTAAAAAAGTCTTCACTTGAACCAAAAAATTTCACTCTTCCCTCTTCTAAAAAAAGAATTTTATATTTTAAATTGTATGCTAAGTCAAGATTATGTGTAATTATAATTTTTTGTTCTAACTTACAAGACTTAAATATATCAAATACCTCTTTTATCCTTGATATATCTAAATTTGCTGTTAATTCATCAAATATTGTAATCTTTGCATTATGGATAAGTGCCGAGGCTAGAAGAAGAAGCTGTTGTTCTCCACTACTCAAAGTTGCACAATATCTATTTTTTACATGTTCTAATTTTAATAAAGTGATGATTTCTTCAATATTTTCTTTTTTAATCTCACCAATTGCGCAGATTTCTAAATATTCAAAAACTGTAATATATTCATCAAAAATTTCAAGCTTTGGAGGAATATAGTTTATTAAATGAGTTCTGGTATTTTCATCAAAAGAAGAGATATTTTTATCAAAAAGTTTTACATTTGGATTTGAAAGCAAGTTACATAATACTTTTGCCAAAGTTGACTTTCCAGCACCATTTTGTCCTAAAACAATGAGGTTTTCATCAATATCTAGTTTAAAAGATATATCTTGTAAGATTTCATTGCTAAAATTATTTATTTCTAACATCTATTAATATATCCTTATAATCTTTTATAAAATTAACCACTCTATTGCTAGGAATTCCAGCATATTCTTTATCAATAATATAAATCATTTTTTTCTTAGCTGCAGTTATAGGCAAATCTAACCAATTTTTCTTTAAATTTTCAGGTCTTATATTTCTTTGATTTATATATGGAGCTAGCATTATAATTATATCTGGATTCATTTTAATAATTTTCTCCACATTTACAATTGGCTGTGATAAAGAAGACGAAACATAGGCATTTTTATTGTTTGAAGCTTCAATTATATCATTGAAATAAAGATTGTTTCCTGCTACATATATAATTTTATTTAAATCTTTTCTTGGACTAATTACTATTAGAATCTTCTTATTTAAGACAATATTTTTTATACTTTTTAAACTATTATCAATATCTTGCGTTAATTCTTTAGCTTTATTCTCTTTATCTAAAAGTTTTCCAATAGTAGTAATGGTTGTTTTAATAGATTTTAAATTATTTGTCTTAAATGTTTTTACATTCAAATTTAATTTTTTTATATTTGATATTAGTTTCTCATCATAATTTTGAGCCAAAATAATACTAGGTTTTGCAATAAGAATTTTTTCCAAAGAAACACTTGAATACCCACCTACTTTTATTATAGCTTTTGATTCTTCTGGAAAATTACAATACTCTGTATTTGCAACAATATCTTTTCCACTTCCAAGTGCAAAAACTATTTCATTTATTGAAGGAGAGAGAGTTATAATTCTCTGCTCTCCAAATAAATTTAAACTAAAAAAAAGTATTAAATAAATTAATTTTTTCATTAGAATTTGTAATTTAACCCAACATAAGCGCTTCTTTGTGCTGTTGCATAACCATCAATTGTTTGATAATTTTTATCAAAAATATTATCTATTTTGAAATATACTTTTAGATTTTTATTAATCTCATAATTAACTACTGAATTCCAAAGTGTATATTTCCCCGTTTGTTCACCAACTTTATCATTTCTACTATATCTTGATCCAACATATTCTGCATTTACATTAAAATGAATTTTTTCAAAACCATAATAATCAAGTGAAGCTTTTAATGTTTGTACAGGTCTTTTTGCTAAAAATTCTTTTTTATTATTTTTTGCACTTAATCTTGTATAATTAAATCCAATTAAAACATTTTCACTTATTGCCTTATTATATTCAAGCTCATATCCTTTAAATGTAGATTCTCCTTCTACATTTTTATATCCACTTCCTGACCAATCAATTAAATTATCAATTTTTGATCTAAAGAAAGTTAGAGATATATCTTTATAATTTAAACCAAAATCAAAACTCTTTGTTTCTTCTGGCTCTAAATCAGGATTAGCTTGTCCCCAAGGATTAAACTCTTTTATTATACTTGGAACATTATAAGCAGTACCTACGTTTGAGGTAAAAGACAAATCATCATTATGATTATATTTAATACCTACTTTTCCTGTTAATTTATTATCAAAGTTATTATATTTGTCATATCTTAAACTTTCAGTCAATAGTATTTTATTAAACTTATTAGAATTTGTTAAGTAAAAATACTTGCCTTTACTCTCTCTTTGATTTGTTGTATCATCAACTTTTATATAATCAACATCATCTTTATTTAATCCTGCACCAAAAATTAAAAAATCATTCTCAAAATATTTAAATTCATCATTTATTTCAATATTTTGAGTTTCTCCTGAAAATTTAAGTACTCCAGAAGTAGTTCCTATTTCATGTCTTTTAAATTTACTTAATTCATATTTTAATTTAATATTATGACTTTTGATTTTTTGTGAATATGAAGCACTATATATAGTTGTATCTACATCACTTTTGAAAGTATCATTATTTGCTTTATTTTCTCCAGAATCATTCCAAGCTCCACCATCATATTCAACTTTTGCATTTATATCTTTTACATCAAAACTTAGTTTACTATTTTCTGTAATATAAATATTTGTATTTAAAGATAAAGTTGTATTTTCATATCCATCGTCTTCAAAATCTTTTGGATTCCGTTTTTTGGGTACTTGACTTGTAAATCCATCAGTATCAATTTTACTTGCACTTAATTTTACATCAAATTTTTCTGTACCATGACTAACAGTAGCTCCATATTTTTTTGTATTAAAACTTCCTGCTTCTAAATTTATACTAGCATTTGTTCCTTTATTTGCTTTTGTTGTGATTATATTTATAACCCCAGCTGCTGCATCTGCACCCCAAATACCAGATTGTGCTCCTTTAATAACTTCTATTCTTTCAATATCATTAATCATTAAATGAGATAAATTTGCACCACTTGTATTTGATGGATCTTGAAACCTAATCCCATCGATTAAAACTAGAATTCTTGAATTTCCCATACCTCTTAAATACATTGAAGAACTTGCACCTAATCCACCATTTGAATTAAGTGAAATACCTGATATTGTATTTAATGCTTCATTAACTGAAGTATAATGTCTTTCTTCTATTTCTTCTTTTGTAATAACTTCAACATTTGAAGTAACATCTTTAATTGATTGCTCTGACTTTGTAGCACTTGTAACGGTTATTGTTGAAAGTTCTTGCGAAAAAAGATTTGTTGCTATTAGTAAGCTTGCAACGATGCTTGTAGTTAATTTTTTATTTTCCATGTGTTTTTTATTTCCTATTTTATTTATATATTATTTGTTGAATACTGTTTGATTGGTTTTAACTGTTTTGCGTGTAACAGTTTTACGATTTTTGGCATATTTTTATTTATAATTGCAGCAATAATACTAGACTGCGAATGTATTTTTATGTTTACTGTAGCAATTAAAATACCAAAAAATGAGAAGTAGTTTTTCTTATTTTTTACCATTATTGTCGTCCTCCTTTATAAGATTTTTTGCATTATACTAAAAAAGGCATAAAAAAAGCTCCACTTAAAAAGTGAAGCTTTTAAAAAAATATTCAATTATATTAATAGGAGAAAATTAAACTATAAGTAGTAGGAGGAGATAGTTAATCTTCTTTTTCTGCTGTAATGTTAGTAAACAATTGTTAAATATGTGTTAATTACTTTTATTTTAATATTCATAGAACATTACTTAAACATTTAACCTGACTTTATCAAAGATATGCATATAATTTCAAAAAATTATTAATAAGGATAAGAATGAGATTATTAATGTTTGATATGGATGGGACTTTAATTGACAGTGGAACCTCAATAACAAATACAATTAATTTTGTAAGAGGAAACCTTGGGTTTGAGCCCTTAGAAAAAACTTTTGCACTCGAAAAAATAAATGACCCAAAAATAAATCCTTCAGAGTTTTTTTATGGAACTAAAGAATTTACAGAACAACAAAAAACACTATTTGAAGATTATTATTATGATACTTGTCTAAATGATTTAGAATTATATGATGGAATTCAAAAATTAATTGATGATTTAAAATCAGACTTTACTTTAGCAGTTGCAACAAATGCAAACTCTGTTTTTGCAAAAAGAATGCTAAATCATGTGGGAATTGGACAACATTTTAAAACAATTTTGGGATATGACTCAGTAGCAAGATCAAAGCCTCACCCTGATATGGTTTATAAAATTTTAGAAACTCATAATATAAAAAAACAAAATGCACAATTAATAGGTGATTCTCATAAAGATATTATGGCTGCAAAAAATGCAGGAGTTGATTCAGTTTTAGTAAACTGGGGATTTTCTGACCATAGTGAAGATGCTATTGAAACAATTGCAGAACTAGAACAAAGAATAAAAGCAAAATTTAAATAATATGATAAATAAGAGTATTTGAAATGTTTGAAAAACTTATATCAATTTTCAAAAAAGAAGAGACTTTCCCTTGTATTGTCTGGGATGGTAAAACAATGAGTTATCCACACTTAACTCAAAAACAAATTGATGAAATCAATCATGATCCAAAATATGAAAATTGGATTGTTACTTTAAAAAAAGAAGAAAGCAAATCCTAGTCATACTTTAAATAAGTTTGTAGTTAATAGGCAGTTTTATTGTTATATTTTTGCTTACTTTAGGAAACGACAAAGATGCTTTTTCTATAGCCTTTATAGTTGATTTTCTTAATAATCTATGACCACTTAACGTTTTAATGTCTTTTATTTTGCCATTTTTTAATAAACAAAATTCAACTATTACTTCACCTTGAATATTCATCTTTCTAGCACGTTTTGAATAATTTATATTTCTTTGTATATGTTTTTTAATTAAAGCAAGATTTTTTGCTAAAAAATCAACTTTATAATTAACAATATTTTGTGCCTGTACTTTAGGTAAATCTTTTTTTAGTTCTATAGTTTTTTTTAAAATCTTCTTTTTTACTATTATAGGAATAGTTTGCTTTTTGGTTTTTGGTTTTTTTGATTTTTTAACTATTTTCTTTTTTAAAACCTTTTTCTTTTTTATAACTTTTTTCTTTTTTATTTCTGCCTTCTTTTTTATAACTTTTTTAGGAGTTTTTTTAATAACCTTTACTTTTTCTATAATCTTTTCTTTTTCGATAGGTTTTGCTTTTAAAACTTGCACATAATTTAAAGATATTTCTTTCTGCTTTTGTTTTTTTTCTATCTCAATTTTATTAAAAGGTATTACTAACAACAAAGATGATGCTATTGTTATGTATATAAAAGTAGTTAAAAAAAAAGCTTTAAAATATCTCATTATTTTAAAGTAACTATAGAAATATTTTTAAATCCATTTTCTTTTAATAAATCGAAAATAGTAACAAAAGTGTCAAACTTTGCCTCTTTATCACTATTTATTAAAATTGGATTTCCCTTATTAAGCAACTGTAACTTTGATTTCAATTCCTCTTTTAGAACAAAAGTTTTATTTAAATAAATAGTCCCATCTTTTTTTATAAAAATAGAAACTTCTTTTTTTGCTTTCATATCTTCTGCACTTCTAGCTTCAGGTAAAGATATAGGAATAACTCCTTTTGCTATAAAAGTTGATGTCATTAAAACTATTGCTAATAATACTAATAAAACATCAATAAATGGAATTATATTTATGGAATCAAATTTCTTGATTTTCATATTTACTTTCCAAAACTTCTGTATATCGAACTAAAATATTATAAAAAACCATTGATATAATAGCAACAACAAGACCAACAGCAGTTGCTTTTAAAGCAAGAGCTAAAGAACTCATAATCTTACTTGCAACAATATCACCTTGGCTCATAGTCATAAAAGTAAGCATAATTGCTAATACAGTTCCTAGAAGTCCTATGTATGGAGAATTTGAAGCAATAGTACCAATAAATGTCAAATTTTTTGTTAATGCAATATCCAGTTGTTTTTTATTCTTGTATTTATTAACGTCTAATTTTCTATAAAAGAATAGTCTCTCAAAAAAAAGCATTACTGCAATAAAGCTCATAAGAACTAAAAGAGAAATAATTCCATAATCAACGATATTTTTTATTAATTCAGTATTCAAAATATTATCCTTTTTTTATTTCATGAGAATGAGGTGCTTTTTTCATAGCTCCGTATGTTTTAAATACATATCCTGTATAAAAGTTTAATCCCATATAAAATATTATTAAAGCAGAAGCAAAAGGAAAAGCGATTGTTTTTCTTAGAATAGAGCTATTAATTAATCTTAATCTTCCAATCATAATAATAAATGCCCAAACATACGCAATATGATTAAAAGCTTTGAAAATATGCACCCAAGTATCTCGTCTTGTTGCAAGGGGTTTTATATATTCATAATTTAAGCCAAAAGCCTGAATAAAGGCATTTATAGTATCAGAGGCATAATGATAAAAGAAAAATTCTCCCATATGAGATAAACCACCAATTATAAATAAAGGGGCAAAAGCATAAGCTAAGGTATACATGGTTTTTTCATATGTCACATTCATTATTTTTGAAGCAACAAACATTCCAAAAACTGATAAAAAGATTACAATAACAACTGAATAAAGAAAAGCAAAAAGCCCAACAGTATCAACGAGGCCAAAATTTATAAAACTTTCAAAATATCTAGCTGTTTTCGTCCAAATAAACTCTTCTACAATAGCACTTCGTCCTAAAGCATGATGGAACCCCATAGTAATAGAAATAGCAGCTGTAATCAATATAAACGCCCACACTTCAGATTTTTGAGTTTTAAATTTATTAAATAAAGAAAAAGAGGGTTTTTTAATCTTAAAACTAACGGCTTCACAAGCTTGACTACAATCCATGCATAAAGTACAATCACCCATTGAATTTTTTTTATCAAAAGTAAAGGGCTTTAAATTATATGAACAAGCACTAGCACAATCAAAAGTCTTACACTTTTTACATTCTTCTATATATGTCCCTAAATAAGTGAAACTAACTTTAGAATAAGCTCTAGTAAGGGCACTAATTGGACAAATAGATTTGCAATAAGACATTTCATCATATACAAAATAAAATACAATTGCTACTAAAGTTAAAACTGTAAAAACAAGTGCTGTAGCTATTGGTGTTTTATAAATTCCGGGGAACATATAATAAATAAACCACCAAGCAAGAAAAACTAATAATAATCCAATAAAAGGATTAGCTAAAGATTTAGGTATTTTCTTTTTTAATCCAAAGTTAGTAATATATTTTCCAATAAAACCATGAGGGCAAATTCCACAAAAAATTCTACCAAAAGTTGATAAACTTAAGACCATAAAAAAAGGCCAAAATAAGCCCCAAAATAAGCCTGTTGTAAAGATATTATCATTTGAAGAATTAAAAAAACCAAAAATTGTTGCATATAAAAATAGTGCAAGTATTGCTATTTTTAATACTAATAAAAACTTTTCATTTTTAAATATAAATCCTAATATTGGCATGCCATAAATATCATTTTTATCTCTTTTAATAAAATCTACCATTATATAATCCTTTAGAATTTGTATGAATAAGTTAGCATAAAGCTTCTAGGAGCTGCTGCTTTGTAAGACTCATTTCCATAAACATCTTTTGAAGCATCCATTGCATAGTACTTATCAAATAAATTATTAATATTTAACTGAATATTGTGATTTTTCTTCTCATAGCCTAACATTAAATCTGTAACAAAGTTATAGCCTTCATATTTTTGAGTATTTGCATTATCCATAAAATAATTTCCATAAGATTTTGTTGTAATTCTTGATTTAAATCCATTATCCAAATTCATAGCTAAGTATAAAGAGTATTGATTTTTTGGAATATAAGGTAAATAATTTCCATTTCTAGATTCTAAACGTCCTCTTACAGATTCATTAAATTTTACAAATTTATAATCACTATAAGCATAAGCCCCACCAACTTGAAAATTATTATTAATATAATATGCTATATTAAACTCTAAACCTCTTTTTTCTGTTTCTCCAGCATTTTTATAAATAGAATTTCCATTTGAATCTTTTATTTGAATAATTTCATCTTCAACATTGTTTTGATAAATAGCCAAATCATAAGAAAGATTTTGCATTCTCGTTTTTAATCCAATCTCATAATTTATACTATTTGTTTTATTTAAGCTTTCATTATCTTCTAATTCACTTGTTGTTGGAGCTTGATTGGCTTTTGCCATAGAAAAATATATATTTGAACTATCTGTTAAAGCATAACTTGTACCCAATTTTGTAGAAAAAAGTGTAAATGATTTATCAATACTATATAAGCCTGCACCTGTTGCATAATTTTTTGAAGAGTAATCATATTTGCTAATTTCATTTCCACTAATATCAAAATCCAATTTATCAAGTCTAGCACTTAAATCAATTGACAAATCATTTGTAAGTTTAAATGATTCCATTACATAAACACCATATAAAGTTGTATTCGTATCTTCTGTACTTGCTAAATCACCTTTTTTATCTGATAAAGTTTTATCTATTACATTCCCAAAAGGCCAAGATGTTGAAGGTTTAGTTCTTATATCTTTATACTTATATTTTTTTGCATCATTTGTTACATCTTTTTTCCAAGTTAATCCAGCAACTAAACTTGCGTCATTTGAAAATAGTTTATGAATATTATTTATTTCTAAATCTGTACCATAAACACTATTATCATCACTATCATTTATCAATCCTGTTACAGGATGGAAATGTTCCCAAGTGTTAAAATACAATCTTGGCTTAAAAGTAAAATAATCAAACTCTTTTTCATATTTTGTATTAAATGATAAGATTTTTGAATTTCTAGCACTATTTTGCCATTGATATTCTGTATTATGTTGTTCCCCGCTATTTTTAAAAATTTTAAATTCTTCTGCTGTCATGCTAGTTGGAAGCTTCATATTTGATACAGTATAAGATAATTCAGATTCCAAAATTGAATCATCATTAAATATATGCCCATATTTCAAACTTCCTTGGGTAGAGTCAAACTCATTGTTGTCTCTCCAAGAATTATCTATTTTTCTTTTACTAAAAGTGAAAGAAAGATAATCATTAGAAGTAAGTTCTTTTGATAGTTTTAGATTAATATTCTTTTGATTATCATCTCCTAGACCTATTTTTATTCTATTGTTTTTATCATCAAAAACCGATTTTGTAATCAACTGAATTACTCCACCTGTTGCATTTACAGCATTTATAGACCCTGGCCCTTTTTGTACTTCAATACTAGAAACATCTTGCATATCAATGTAATCAAATCGAGTAAAAGAATCAGGATCAGTCATTGGAACACCATCTTTTATTATCATGATTTCTCTAACGCCATATCTAGCTTTTAATCCCGCTCCTCTTATTATTAATCTTGGACTAGGGGAATTGGAGGAAGACTCTGCAATAACACCTGGGATGTTTTCTATAGCTTGTTGAATATTTAATATATTTTTGTCATCTATTGTATTTTCATCGACAACAGCAATACTTTGGGTAACTTCTTTTGTAGCTGTTTCAATTTTAGTAGCTGTTACTGACATTTTATCTAATTCAATCAATTCATTTGCCCCTAATATGGAACAAACCATCATTGAAGCTACTATAGAAAATCTAATTTTCATCATAATCCTTAATTTTTTTAAAATTTTAGATTAATTTTGTTAATTAATAATTAATTAAGTGTTAAGTTTTTGTTAAGTTAGTTTTTGTCAGATAATTATATTTTTTAAATTTAGAATAAAAGAATTTCCATTTTTACTTGGTACTATTTTAATAGTGATTTTATTTTTATCACAAAAGTCTTTTACTATATTTAAACCTAAACCAAAGCCGTCGGTTGAAGAATCTTCTTGAAAGTGTTTCTCAAATATTATAAAAAGATTTTTTGTATCAATTTCTTTTCCCGTATTAAAGATTGAAAGAGTCTTATTTTTATACTCTATTTTGATAAGTCCTTTTTCTTTAATATTGTACTTTAAAGCATTTGAGATAAGATTATCAATCATTTTTTCAAAACCATTAACATCGCTTTTTATTTCTATATTTTCAATATTAACTTGAATATCGATATCTTTTTTCAAGTCATCAAACTTATCTAAACTTTTTAAAATAATATCTTCTAAATAAAACTTTGTAATATCTATTTTATCAAGCTCTTTTTTGATTTGATACTCCATATCTTCATAAAGTTTTAGAAGATTATTGGAAGCTAGTTTTATGCGATTTAATCTTTTTAATTCTTTTTGACCAGTCAATTTTTTTTCAAGCATTTGGGTATTTAATTTAATAGTGGAAATAGGAATATTAAGTTCATGCAAAGTCTCTTTTACAGCTTTTTGTAAATTCTCATCACTTTTAAAAAGTGGTTCAAAAATAGTTTTACTTAAAACTAAATATAAACCTATTCCAAAAACAAGAACAGTAACTGTTATTAACACATAAGTGTCATGATTAAAGCCAAGTAAAGTGCATAAATAGAAGTTTAATATCAAAGATAGAAGTAATACAAATGCGATTATTATGGAGTTTGTAATAATAAAATTTCTTTTTTTATAATTCAAGTTTGTATCCAATACCTTTTATATTTTTAATTTTTTCTTTTCCAATAAGATGTTTTAGATTATTTATATAAACTCTAATAGAGCCTTCACTATAATCTTCATCATAATTCCAAAGTTTTTTTATAATTACTTCTTTTGTAATTATTGTATCTTTTCTTTCTAAAAAAAGTTCTAGTAAATCTATAACCTTACTAGGCATTGGTAAATCAATGCCATCTTTTAAAACACGCCTTGAATTAGGTTCAAAAGAGAGTTCTTTTGTTAAAAGAATCTTATCAAATGATTTTCCACTTCTTTTTAATACTGACTGTATTCTTAAAAGTAATTCATCCAAATCAACTGGCTTTTTTAGATAATCATCACAGCCACTTAAAAAGCCTTGGCTTAGCATTTCTTTATCTTTATATGAAGTTAAATAAATAGCTGGAGTTGTATCATTGTTTTTACGCAATTCTTGCAATAAATCGATTCCATTTATTTTTGGAACATTTATATCAAAAAGGTATAAGTCATAAGAATTTTCATAACAAAGGGTAATTACCTCTTCACCATTAACAGCTGTTTGAATAATAAAACCTTCATCACTTAAAAAATCTTCTAATGTTTCTAAAAAAAGCTCATCGTCTTCTAAAATCAATAATTTATACAATAAGTCTCCAAATAATAATTTTTATAATAGTATAATATCCAATCGTTAAAATAATGTTAATTAAACTTGGTAATTATTTAAGGGGAAAACTTGTTCAAAAACTATTTAATCTTTCTTTTACTTCTAATTTTTGCATTTTATGTAATTTCAGTAGAGAATATAAAGATAATTTTTGCAGGAATTGCTATTTTTCTAATTGGAATGCATTTTATGGAAAGTGGGTTTAAATTCTTTTCCGATGGAGTATTAGAGAAAATTTTAGAAAAAATAACTTCGACAAATTTTAAATCAGTAATAACAGGCTTTATTTCAACAACTATGGTACAAAGTTCTTCTTTAATTTCTGTAATTGTCATATCATTTTTAAGTATTGAGCTTATATCTTTAGCAAAAGGTGTTGCTATTATTTTTGGTGCAAACCTAGGAAGTACGACAACAGCTTGGATAGTTTCCTCTTTTGGACTTGATTTAAAAATTTCTCTTTTTGCCATGCCTATGATTATATTTGGTGTAATATTTAGATTTTCAAAAAACAATACTTTTATAGGACTTGGAAATGTTTTATTAGGACTTGGTTTTATCTTTTTAGGAATCTCATATATGAAAGAAGGGTTTGAAACTTTAAAAGACTCTATTGATTTAGCTTCATACTCTATTGGTGGGATTTCAGGGATTTTGGTTTATATCTTAATTGGTGCAATTGCTACAGTTGTAATACAATCAAGTGGGGCTACAATGGCCATAATAATCACAGCTCTTCTATCAGGAAGTATTATTTATGTGGATGCTATTGCTTTAGCAATTGGAGCTAATGTTGGGACAACTGTAACTTCTGTTATTGGTGCTTTAAATTCAAATACAAATGGTAAAAGATTAGCCTTTGCCCATTTTATTTTTAATATAATTACAGCTTTAATTGCTCTTGCTTTAATAAATGTCTTAATAGATTTTGTAGATATATTATCTCCATTTCTTTCAATATCTGAAAATAACTATGCTATGAAGCTTGCATTATTTCATACTATTTTTAATCTAATAGGAGTAATTTTACTTTTTCCTTTTATTTCAAAAATTGTTGACTTATCAAAAAAGATGATTGTTTCAAAAGCAAATAAATCCTCAAAACCTATCTACTTAGATGAATCAAATATGAAAATTCCTTATAATGCAATATTATCAATTCAAAAAGAAATAATTCATTTATATGATGATGCTCAAAAATCTATACTTCATGCTTTAGGTATTCATACCTCAAATTTAAAAGAAGAAAAAGATATTGAAAAAGTTTTGGCAAATCCTTCTAAAATAGACATAAATATAAATGAAATTTATCAAAATAATTTAAAATCTCTTTATAGTCAAATTATCGATTATGCTTTAGATGCTCAAAAAAACATGAATGCAAATCAAATGTATTATGTCTCACAATTAAAAAGTTCTTCTAATATAATAATAAAGATTCTAAAAGATACAAGAGATATTCAAAGAAATATGAATATTTTTTTAAATAGTAAAAATGAATATATAAAAATAGAGTATCAAAATCTAAAAAAAGAGTTAGTTTCATATATATTTAAAGTAAATCAATTAAAAGAGCTTGATGATATTGAAGCATCAGCGTTAATTCAATCTTATAAAGACAATTTAGAAGAGTTAGATATTCTAATAAATAAAAAAATTGACGAATTAATTAGAAGTGACAATATTACGGCTAAAATGGGAACATCACTTATAAATGATTCATCTTCTGTTATATATATTTGCAAAAAACTTTTAAAAGTGGCAAATATAATTTTTGTAGATGACCAAATATTAAGATCACTAGGAGAGGAAAATAATGAAATTATCTAAATTTGTATCAACTCTTGAAAGTTTTTTAAGCTTGGACGATAAAAATATAAAAGAGAAAGCCAAAGAAATAGAGGAATTAATAGAAAAACTCCTATTAAAACAAGAGAAGATTAAAAAGGAAATTAAACATAGTTCTAATCATAAAGAAAGAGATGAACTAGAAGATAAATTAAATGCTGTGAAAAAACTATTAAAAAAAGCAAAAAAAGAGTTTACTTAAACTCTTTAAAATTTTGCCTCAAAGCTTCATAAGCTACTATTGATACTGAGTTTGCAATATTTAAACTTCTTGCTTCATTTGTCATGGGAATAGTAACACAGCCCTCTTTATTTAAAGAAAGTAAATTTTCTGGTAAACCTGCATCTTCTCTTCCAAAATAAAAATAATCGCCTACTTCATATTTTGCTTCAAAATAAACCTGTTTAGTTTTAGTTGTAGCAAAAAAATGTCTTTTGTTAAATGGATTTTTTGACCAAAAATCCTCTATATTTTCATACTCTCTTACATCTAAATCATGCCAATAATCAAGCCCTGCTCTTTTTACTTGCTTTTCATTTATTTCACCAAAACCATAAGGTTTGATTAAATGTAAAGTACAATCTAAAGCAAAAGCTAAACGCCCAATAGTTCCTACATTTCCAGGAATTCTAGGCTCTAATAAAACTATATTAAACATTATAGAATTACCGTTTTATTATCATATACAAATACTCTATCATCAAGTAATAATTGTAAAGCATTTGATAAAACAACTTTTTCTACATTTCTTCCTGATCTTCTCATATCTTGCCAAGTAAAGCTATGGTCAACTCTTACTACGCCTTGGTCAATAATTGGACCTTCATCTAAATCACTTGTAACATAATGAGCAGTTGCTCCAATAATCTTTACCCCTCTATGATGAGCTTGTTTATAAGGATTAGCTCCTATAAATGATGGTAAAAATGAATGATGAATATTTAATACTTGTTTTGGAAAAGTATCCACAAAAGCTGGGGTTAATATTCTCATATATTTTGCTAAAACAATTAGTTCAGGGTCGTACTCTTTTATTTGATCAATAACAAGTTCTTCATGTCTTTCTCTTTCCATATCTTCTGCACTAATGCAATGGAAAGGAATATTAAAACTCTCTACTAAATCTCTTAAATAGTCATGATTTGCAATTACAGCTTTTATATTTGCGTTTAACTCGCCATCAATATATCTAATTAATAAATCACCTAAAACATGTGATTCTTTAGTTGCAAGTATTACAATATCTTTCTTTGCTTTTGGGGTTAGTTTTATAGTTGCGTTAATTGGTAAAACTTCAGTTAATTCTTTTTGAAGCATTGAATAGTTTACATCTCCAGAGATTACAGTTCTCATAAAAAATTTATTAGATTCTTTTTCTACGTATTCAGCATTTTTTTCTATATTTAAGTTGTTTGCAAAAAGGACTTTTGAGATGTTATAAACAAGCCCTTTTGCATCGATTGTATCGATTAGAAGTATATATTCTTTCATTTTTTCTATTAATCCTAGGTATTATTTCATTTAAGAATGAGATAATACCATGAATTACATTTAAATCATTTTAGATAACTTTTCTTTATAAGCTTCTATGTCAAAATCTTTTATTCTTGAAACAGAAGAATCAATAGCAGCTTGTGCAACAGCACTTGAAACTTCAACTATTAATCTTTTGTCAAATACTGTTGGAATAATGTACTCTTTTGAGTAAGATAAGTTTCCAAAAATATCTTTTACATTTTGAGGAACTGGTTTTTTAGCTAAATCTGCAATAGCATAAGCAGCTGCTTTTTTCATTGCCATATTGATTTTTTTAGCTTGCACATCTAAGGCACCTCTAAAAATAAAAGGGAAACCAATTACATTATTTACTTGGTTAGGGAAATCACTTCTTCCTGTTCCTACAATTGCTTTATCTCTAATAGCAAATACTTCTTCAGGATATAATTCAGGAGTTGGATTAGATAAACAAAATACAATAGGTTCATCAGCCATAACAGCAATATGCTCTTGAGTAAAAGTTCCAGGACGAGATAGCCCTAAAACAACATCAGCATCCCTAAATGCATCAAGTTTACTCATACTCTCACTAATTGAAAATTCTTTTTTATATTTATTTAAATCGTCTCTTCCATCATGTATAACACCTTTAGAGTCACACATAATCAAATTCTTAACACCTATAGCTTTATACATTCTTGAACATGAAATTGCCGCAGCCCCAGCGCCTACAACAACAACTTTTAAATCTTCTAATTTCTTTCCTATAATATCACTCGCATTTATCAATCCAGCACTTGTAATAATAGCCGTACCATGTTGATCATCATGCATAACAGGAATATCTAATTCAGCAATAAGTCTTCTTTCAATTTCAAAACATGCAGGAGAACCAATATCTTCTAAATTAATTCCACCAAATGTAGGAGAAATTGCTTTTACTACTTCAACAAATTTATCTGCATCTTCTTCATCAATTTCAATATCAAAAGAATCAACAGCTGAAAACTTCTTAAATAATACACATTTCCCTTCCATAACAGGCTTAGCTGCCATTGCACCAATATTACCAAGACCTAAAACAGCAGTTCCATTTGTAATTACAGCAACAAGATTTCTTTTTGTAGTATATTTATAAGCAGCTTCAGGATCAGCTTCAATTTCCAAACAAGGAAATGCAACTCCTGGAGTATATGCTAAAGATAAATCTTTTTGTGTATCTAAGTTTGTAGTTGTTTGTGTAGCTAATTTCCCCGGACTAGGAAATTCATGATAATTTAATGCTTCTTCTTTTGTAACAGGTTTACTCATTCACTTTTCCTTTTTCATAATTGTCTCGAAATTGTAACCAATCGAAACTTACAAAAGGTGAAAAAATGATAACTTCTTCTTATAAATTTTTATTTAAGTTTAAGAAGTGTGATTTTAGTATGATATTTACATAACTCTTACATAATATCTATATTATATATACTAATCCTGCAAATCTGCCACAGTTTTTATCTGCTCTATAAGAAAAATATGCTTCTTTTGAGCACTTTGTACAAGTATTAGATATAGTTATATTTGTAATTCCTAGCTCTTTTAAAAGCATTTTATTTATGCCTTGTAAGTCAATAAATCTTCCATTTACAAACTCCTTTCCAAATGATTTTTTTACAATATCAACTAATTCAAAACTAACTTCATAACAACATTTTTGAATAGAAGGACCTAAAATAACTTCTATATTTTTTACTTCACAAGAAAATTCTTCTATCATCTTATTTACAGTAACTTGTGCAATTTTTAGAAAAGTAGAGTTTCTTCCAGCATGAACAGCTGCTATTACTCCATTAATTTTATCAATAAAAATAATTGGTATACAATCAGCAACCATAACCATAAGTGCTAGATTTTTTTCATTTGTAATAATTCCATCACAATTATCAATTAATCTTGGACTATCTTTTTTCACTATTTCAACATTATTTCCATGTACTTGATTCATATATATTAAGTTATCTAAATCAAAACCATGTTTTAAAGCTAGTTTTTCTCTATTCTTATCAACATTTTTTTCTACATCATTTACATGATAAGCTTGGTTTCCATCTTGTGTGTTTGTAAAAGTATAAAATATATTATTCATCTTCTATTCCTCTTCTTATCTAATCAATTAATATTTACTTGTAATGTAATTCTACTCATAAAGAATTAAACTTTTATTTCTTATTATTGAATTTTGTGATAAAATTGCCCACTTTAAAGGATAAAAATGTCAAATAAAAAAGAAGAATTTGTAATTTTTGGAAACCCAGTAGAACACTCAAAATCCCCTCAAATGCATAATGCAGGATTTGAAAACCTAAAATATAACGGCATCTATAAAAAACACTTATTAGAAGATGGAAATACAATAAAAGATGTTTTTTTACAGAACAATTATAAAGGTGCTAATATAACAGTTCCACACAAAGAGTTTGCATATAAAAATGCAGATGAAGTAAGAGGTTTAGCAAATGAAATAAAAGCTGTTAATACTTATATAAATGAAAATGGAAAAATAATAGCTTATAATACAGATGCTCCTGGATTTTTACATGCAATTGAAAGTTTTGGTAATGTTAAATCTGTGCTACTTTTAGGAGCAGGAGGAACTGCAAAAGCAATCTCTTTGGCTCTTCAACAAAGTAATATTGAAGTTACTGTTTTAAATAGAAGTGAAGGAAAATTAGAATTTTTTAAAAAGCATAATCTAAAAGCAAGTACGTGGGAAGAGTTTGAAATAAAAGAGTATGATTTAATCGTAAACTCAACAAGCGCTGGCTTAAAAGATGAACTTCTACCTTGCCCAGAACAAATTTTAAATGAAGTGTTAAAAAATGCAAAATTTGCCTTTGATTGTGTATATGGAAGAATGACACCTTTTTTAAATCTAGCAAAAGAAAAAGGACTAGAAATAAAAGATGGTGAAGATATGCTTTTATTTCAGGGTTTACTTGCATTTGAGCTATTTACTGATACTAAAGCTGATAATTCGGTAGTTGAAGCAATGAGAAAAGGATTAAGAGGAGAGTAAAAATCCTCTTTTTTCTAGCTTATTTCTAGCTACATAGTTAATTTTTGTAAACATATTCTTAATATAAAATCAATATAAATTTTTCATATTAATATTTTTTTCTCAATTTAAAAAAGTGATTGTTTAATTTTTGCATTCACATAATTACGTCTAAATTCATAAATCTACAAATATCACAGAAAATCATTATCTTCACATTAATAAAAGAATTTTATATACTAACTCTATGTATTTAGAGCTTTGGTAGAGCTAGTCTTGCTTTAGTTGTTATCGCTTGATAATTACTAAAGCTCTAAGTACATTTTGAAAGACTAGAACTACCAAACAAATCTTTCAATAACTACTTAATTAAATTTAAAATATGCCATAGCCGTGCAACTCCCTCTGTCGCCAAACATAAAAGAGTTACACATAAGTACTGCAAAAAACAGTAAATTATTATATCACATAACTACTTTTGCATATGGTAAAAGGTTATTTAATGAAATATCAACTTAATGTAAACCAACAACAAGCAATTGAACTAGGTATAACACATATAAATCAAGCTCTTATATTTGATCTTTTAACTACAGTTGCTTCGTGGGCAGAAACAATTGTTATTGATGATGAAGTATTCTATTGGGTATCAAGACAAACCATCTCAAGTGAACTTAAATTACTTGGATTAAAAAATGATACTGTGTATAGAAATTTAAAAAAACTAGATCATCTTGGATTAATTAATTATAAAAAATATGGAAAAAAAGATTGTATAAAAATTACTAAATTGGGAAAAAAATATTTATCAAAACCAAATGAAAGTGCCATGTCGGATTCAAATCCGAATCACTATGCCGGAAATAAATCCGAAAAAGAGTTAGAACTCGGATCCAAATCCGAAAAAAACTCGGATTTAAATCCGACATATCCTCTTACTAATAAAATCATAGAAGAGGAGGAAAGGAAAAAAGAACAATTGGAAATAAAATTCCAAAAATTCCTTAATTACTTTATTAAATGGTTAAAGCAAGAAAACAATATCAAAATTAATAACTTATATTCCTATAAAAAAACACTTATTGAGAGATTCCAGCAAAGACAAAAAAAAATTCTATATTTATTTGATGAGTTTTTAAAATCTAATTTTTTTATTGAAATTCAAACTATAGACAAATACTTTCAAGATAAAGTTATAAAAACTCTAGAGATAAGAGAATCGTCAAATGATTACTATTTTCATCTTTATGATAGTAACAATAATCATCAGATTATGGAAGTGAAAAGTAAAGATTTAAATATATTTATTCAAAAGTTAGAATTTAAATAAAAAAGATATTACATAATGTAATGATAATAAATCGATTAAAAATATATAGATATAATTTAAAGCAAAAAAGGATTTATATGAAACATAATTTTTTTCTTTATGTTTTAGTAAAAGATGATAATTCTTGTTTTAAAGTAGGTGTTAGTAAAAGTCTTCATTCAAGAATTAGAAACTTAATTAACTATGGACCATATGATTACAGTAAAAGTATATTAATTCCTAATAATACTCCTAAAAAAATGAAACAACTTGAAGAAGAAATTAGTAGCACATTCAAAAGATATAATTTTCAAATAAAAAAACTTAAAAAATCTAATGGAGAAACAGAATGGTATCATATTGAATGTCTATATGATATTATTAAATATTTAAAAGAAAAACTAAATCATTCAATTAGTGCTGATATAAATATTATTACAAAAGATAATTGGGATAATAAAATTACTTACATGATGTCTAAAGAGAGAGAAAAACAAAAATTATATGATGAAGAAATAAAAAAAGCATTAAGACAATATCAAACAAAAAAAAGAAATTTTGAAGAATTTACAAAGCTTATTGATAAATTAATTCCATTAGAAATAATTGGTATTAAATCAATAAAATTCTCTAATGGATATCAATATAAAATCCTATGTAAGAAAAATGGAAAAGAATCTGCTTTTTTGGGTCATCCCAAAATTATTATTACTGATGAAAATTCATTAAATACAAACTTCATTTGTAATGCATATCATGAAAATCAAGATTACATTTGTTATAAAATTAATATTTCAGATAAAAAAATCAATAAACATTGGATTAGTACAGAATTTTGTAAAGAACTAAATGATTACTTTTACAGTAGAGGTTATAAAAAAGAAATTGATAATAAATTAAACGATTTATTGAATTTTGAAATTGATTATATAAACTCTACTGTTGAATATACAGGCAATAAAACAATTGATAATTATATATTTAATATAAATGGAGAATTTGATAGATTTTTGCCTCATAAAATGAATAATGATTTTTTAGAAATACTTTATTCTGATTTAGATGATTATATGAAAGGAAAAACAGATCTAAAAAACTATATATCATTTGTTTTAATTTCCTTGCTTATTCAGAGAAAATATATTAATGGATATGATATATATGAAGATAATGAAATAGAATTTACACCAAATGAATTTGATTGTTTTTTTCATAATTTTTTCTATGCTATATTTTGTGAAATATCAAGAAGACATACATATATAGAAAACTACGAACTTTTAACATTTGAAAATATCTTAGAAAAAAAAGAAAATTTTTACATAGAATTTAATAAAGATTTTATTATTGATAGAATATTTTTAAACAAAATTTAAAGTGATAATATCAAGTTTTTTATCATTGATAGTTACTTGTATAAATAACTATCAATTTCCATTTCATAACCTCTATCACTCTGTTCTGTTAAATCAGATTCTTCTAACTCAATCTCATATCCATACTTATCTAAATGATTAGTTTGCTCTAAGTACTTATCTGAAAATGCAAATAAAGTAGGATCTTTAATCATTCGTTCTGATTCACCTAATAAATCAATAAGTAAGTCAACTTTATAATTAGGTTCTAATCTAATTAACTCTTTAATATCATTAAATTGTTCCATTGCTTCATCAAGAAACATTGCTAACCTAAATGGACATTTATATTTTTTTATTTCATTAATAAAATACTCATTTTCAGTCTCATAATAGAATGTTGCACAATCACCAACTGGCTCTACAGGTTTTCCTAATTTTAATTCAATAATCATAGTTTTTCCTTTTTAAATTTGAATATAGAAACTTTACAATTGTATTTATTAAGTAGTGATTATATATAATATTATAAATAATCATTATTTGGAGAGAAAATGGAAGATTTTCAAATACAAAATATTGACAAAATATCCCATAATATAGCTTCTTTATCAAAGGATATGTACGAGATAAAAAAGACTATTTTATCTAAGGAAAAAGAAAAAGAAAAAATATCTAAAAAAGATAAAAGAAGAAGAGAAAGTCTTAAAAAGGCACAAGCAAAGTTTAAAAATGTATCAACAAATCTTAGTATTAAAGACTATGAAGACTTTGAAAAAAGATTTAAAGAATTAAAAATGAGTAAATCTGCTTATCTAAAAAAACTGATTTTAGATGATTTAAATAAAGAAAAATAAATATTAATGACTAACATTTAGCATTTCAAAATATTCGTTATTAAAGACTTTTGTAAAATCTAATTCTACTTTCCATTTCTAGGAATTTCCAATTTATGGTCTTTTAAAGCAGTTCCTATACCTACTGTGCTGTGAGTTTCTTTAACTGGTTCACTTACTTTCATTCCAATAGCAACCACAATCATTATTGCTATTATTGGAAAAGCTATTCTGTTCATTTTGTTTATACTTTTATCATGACTATAATCATAAACTCCACCATCAACTGTTTTAAATTTTCTTCTAAACTTTTTTACAATTTTTGACATTACATTAGCAATTATTAAAATAGATGTTGAAAAAGCTATGATATATACCAAAATTAAGTTATTATCGTTGATAAGGTTCATCTCTTCAAAGAAAGCACCTACACCAATAGCTATTACTATTACTAAAAGTACTCCTACAAAAGAACCACCTAGTTTTTCTAAAGAGTTTTTAAAGACATCTCCAAGCTTTTCTCCACATTGTAGGCAAGTTTTAGCATTTGTTGATACTTCATTTTTACATTCAGGACATTTAATTAATGCCATTGTTTCTTTCCTTGTAAAATTGTGTTAATACTTTAGATAGTTCTATCATTTCATCTTTATCATCTTGATCATCATTGATATAAAAGACTTGTTTTAGTTCATAATGATCATCTACATAATCAAATTCAAATTTACCAAATTTTATATCTTCTGGTAGATCATCTTTTTGTAACTTGTCTTTAAATTTTTGATCTATTATTTCCATATACTCTTTTAAAGCATTTTGAAATGAGTTAATATCTATTTCTTCTTGCATTTTATTACACTTTATTTGGTTTTATTCATCTATAGCTGAATAATTTAAATATTCTATATTGATAGACTTTAAAAAATAATTAACCACTAGGTGAATAATTGAATAAACTCTATGAAGATGCAGAAGAATTTTATAAATTAGTATCAAAAAATGTAAAAAGATATCGCCAAGAGAAAGGCGAATCTCAATTAGAATTTTCACAAAATGTAGGATTTAATTCTGTTAGTTTTTATTGTGATTGTGAGAATAATAAGAATGGAAAGCATTTTAACTTAATACATGTGGTTAGGATTGCTAATTATTTAAAAGTTGATATTAATAAACTAATAAATTGAAGAGTTTTACATACCATCTCAAAATTGTTATTTCTTATTCTGTATTTATTAATAGAGATAAGTTTATATATAGCTCAAATATATATTCAAAATAATACTATTTCATACCTGCAATTACAATTCCACTCAATTTAATCTCTCTATATTATGTTATTTTATATCTTTTATTTAAAACATAATCAGAAATCGTTGCAATATATTTGTCCAAATATTTGAAAGTTTTATCTTTATATTCTTTTAGTTCTACAAATGAAACACTCGAACCAATATTAGCGAATGAGTCGTTTCCATGAGCAAGACTATTCCTAAAATCCTTAAGATCATCTAATTTTCTTTCAACAATTTTTGTACTAGTTATACCAACTTTAGGTAATATCTCATTATGTATTACTTCATCAGTAATGTTGCTAGTACCAAAATAACCTTTTATTTCATTTTTAAAATGATCAAAATTAATATTTATTATATCTTCAATATATTTTTGGAAATGTTCAATTAATGCAGAGTCAATTTTGTGGATATTTCCATTAATTAATAAATTATATTTTAACCAAATTTCTTGAATCTCATTAATCACATCTTTGTGAGTTAAAGTACGCTCATCATTAATACTTTCAGTAATAAAAGATAAACTTTTATAAACTGTTCCTTCTACACTGTTATAAAGAAGTAAAAAACAATTACTTTTAAATATCTGTGTGTGTATTTCATGTAATTCAAAAATTTTATCTTCTTGTACATAATCACCTAATGCTGAAATAGTATAACTCTTATTTTGATCAATATCTAAATGCTCTAAAAATTGAAAATATTGTTCTATCTCTTTTTTTCTTTGTTTAAAAAAAGTTTCTAATTCATTCATTATTTAACCTAATAATGTTTTTTTAACTAGTTTTATATTCTCTTTTAGTTTAAAAAAACTATTACTTTTAGCATTTTCATAGAATACATCACTAAATATTTCTTTAGGAGTAAGAGTTGTTGTTTTTTGAAGTGCTAAATTTGTACCAATATAAGCAGCTAATAGCCTATTTTTTCTATTAATTTTAATATCAGTTACCAAATCATTTTGTTTTAAGAAATTCAATGTATCTTTAAATTGTACTAAATATTGATCTTTTAAATCGCCATCTTTATCAAACTTTTCGTTCATATTATCTATATAGTTGCTTAAGTAATCACTTATTGATTCGTCAAAATTTAATGAATCTGAAAATGCAAAATATTTGATTAAAAATTCTTCTCTATATCCCCTTTGTTCATCTTCATCATAAAATTGACTAAGCTCATTAAATGTTTTATTTGTTTCTCCTATCTCAAAAATGAAATCTATAAATTTACCACTTTGCGAACCTTTTATAATTTCCATTTTTGTCAAATTTGCTCCACCAGTATTTAATCTATCAAAAAGCATTTGGCTAATATCTAAGACATCATTATCTAAGTCGTAAAGAACTATAGATCTTAAAGTTTTATTTTTTATCATTCTTTGTCTTGAACTCTTAAAATCTTCAAATTTCATTCCTTCTAACTCTGGAATTTTTTCAAGTTTCGTTAAATGAAATCCATTATTTAAAAACTCATTAATTGTTCTTATTCTTTGAGAACCATCCACAACTTCTAAAATACCATCTTCTGTTTCCGCAAAAAACATTGGAGGAATTGGTAAATCTAATAAAAGAGATTCAATAAATCTTGACTGTTTTTTTCTATCATTTCTCCAAACAAAATTTCTTTGATAAAATGGTATGGCTATTTCTTTTGTTTTCCCATCCTCTGTAAGTCTGTTAAATTTACTATGTAGTAGTTCAAGGGTAAACTCTTTCGTATCATAGTTCACATTTTTTCTAGCACTATTGATAATCTCTTCTTGCTCTTCAAATGTAGCTTTAGCCATTTTATATATCCTCTCTTTTTATTGCTCTTAATTGATTCATTATAGTATCTCCATAGGGAGTTAAAGTCCAATATGTTCCTTTATCCGATACAGCTCTTTTTTTATCGCTTTGCACGATTAACCCCAATGCTCTAAGTTGTACTTTTATAGTTTGATAATCATCTTCGTTTATCACAAAAGATTTAAATTTATGCCCTTTTGCATCTTTATTCTTCTTCAAAATTTCACTACCTAATTTTTCAACAAACTTATTAAGTGCCCCTTTTATTTGATGTTCATTTATTTCACTTATTAAAAGAGGTGCAATTTGTGCAAAAACATCATTCCAAGTTGTATTGATAGCACCTTTCCAACTATGTGAAGATTGAAAATCATAAACAGTTCCATCATTAGATTCACAAGTATAATTTAATACTATTTCATCATACCCTTGAGCTAATTTTTCACTTCCCTTTGGTGCTTTTGTTTTTGTATCTTCAAGTTGTTGTTTTAATTTTTCAATTTCTCTTGTAAGTTCAAGTATTTCAATAGAACTATCTTTTTCAGGAACTAAATTTCCTCTTACCCATCCAATAGAAGGATGTGATTTTTGAAGTTTTATAAAACTTCTACTAACAACAGAGCCGAGCTCAATTGCATTGCTCCAATATTTACACATCTTTTTTTGAACAAGTTCTTTAAACTCTTCAAGCTTTTTTACAGCTTCAGGATCAATTTCACTTTTCTTTTTTGGTAGTGAATCTGGATCATTATGTAAAAAAGCAATGATAGGTTTACTGCTCTCTAGTGCATACCTGTACTCTTTTTCTGTATAGCTAATCCCTTCACTACTTAAACTTCCATATCTTCCACCAATAATGACTATATAATAATCACAATCATCAATAATCTGTTTTATTAAAGTCCACTGGTCATCATCTGTTGAAGGAAAAAATTCCATACTTGCAGGAAAACAATCAAGTTCTAGAAGTGCTTTTATAACTTCTTGTCTTTCTTCTTGTAAATCTGTATATGTTGAACTAACAAAGACTTGATATTTTTTATCTATATTCATATCAATGCCTCGTTAATAATTTTTATAGCTTCATCTTCATTTTTTTCAATAGCAACTTCAACAACTCTTTTTGCTAAATCTAAAAGTTTTACTGATTTCTCTTTTAATTCAAAAGATTTTTTGATTTTCTCTTCTATTTCAGTTTGAATTGAAATATCAATTATTGGGATTAAAATTTCTTCTATCTCTGATGGTTTCCAATGTTTAATTATAGAACCACCAGCATCTCTTTGAGCTTGAAGTTGTACAATCAAACTATTTAAAACAAGTGTTAAATATTCTGACAATACATCATCTATTTTTATAGATAAATGAAGCAATGCTCCTGAAGTGATAATAGTAGTTTCATTTTTGATTTTATAAGCAATTCCAACTGTTCCATCTTTTGATAAAAGAATAGTATCTTTTGTTGGGTATAACTTTTTTAAGTCTTTATCACTAAACATATTTTTTGATAAATGTATTTCTGTATCTGTTATACCAAATTTTGTCAAATTTGAAACTCTGATAAATGGTATCCCTTCTTCTTGGTATGCTTCACTTCCAGGTTCTATTGATTTTTTAATATTAACTATATTTCCTAACTTATCAAATTTTGTTTTTTTGATATGTGTAACTAATTCATCATATTTTGGTTGATAATATTCACTATCAAGTCGCCCACTTGTTCCAAAACTCTCTTTAAAAGATTTTGTAGCAATATTTTCTTCACTAGGTTTAAAGTCAAGTAAATCGAGCTCTTCTAAAAGTAACTCTTCGGCTTCTTTGTAAAGTGTTTTACTGTCTTTTAATACGATATGAGATTGTTTAATTAACTTAGAAATTTCATTTTGAAACTCTTTAGACGCTAAAGGAATAGGAATGTTGTATAAATCTGGTTTGCTAATATAAGAGATTAATAAGTTTGTTTTACTTCTATCTTTAAACATCGCTCCATATTTACACAGTAAAAAAGCAAGTAGATACTCTCTTGAGATTTTGTTATTTACCTTTAATTTGAATAAACTACCACTAACAAGAGTTTTTTCAGGTATGTCGTCATAAACAATAGCAACTTTTTCAGCTTTACCTTTTACTTCAATTAGAAGTTCACCCTTTTCTATTCTACCTTTAGGATATCGTTCCCAATCTGAATTATCAACAAAGCCAATATTATCTATTATTATTTCTGGTGTCAATAGATCACGAGCTTGAAGAAATCTGGTATATAAATGTTCATCTTCCTTTGATATATCTAAGATTTTTGTATTCTCATAAACAACTCTATATCCACTTTTAACAAAAGATCCTAGTTTTGCAAAATTACTTATATTTTTATAAAAATCAATAAGTTCTTTTTTAAAATATTCACTATCAATTCTTAGAGTCTCATTATCTTTTAAAACCTCACTAAATTTTAATTCAACAGCTTCCAGCCCATATAATAAAGCTTTATATTTAGCTTCATCAAATGGGCTATCTACTTTCCCGCTACAAAGCTAAATCTCTCTTTTTTTGCAAACTCTAAAAATGCTTCAGTAATACCGTCATTTGTGAGCCCGTCGTGATTGTATAAGTCATGGTCAACTATTAGGTGATCGTGACTATCTAGTTTATTAGTACCATCTTCATTTTTAACATATATTTTTTCACCACTATTGTCTTTACTTGACTTTTGTTGAGTGGCAAAAAATATTGGATAGTCCTCTTTTTTAGGACAAAGTTTATCATCCCATTTTTGCACAAAAAGTACTGATGTTTTAGTTCTAGGATGAGGCTTAAATACATTTCCATGAAGTCCTACAACTGCTAAAATTCTACATTTCTCAGATATATAGTCTCTTATATGTTTATCACTTGAGTTATTAACTCTTCCTTGTTGTAAGACTACTGCCATTCTACCGCCAGGTTTTAGCATCTCTAAATTTCGCTCTATAAAGAGTATATCTCTTCCTACTTTTGATTGGAACTTGCCGTTTGCTTTTTTACCTAGTTCATATCTATGAATAATTCGGCTCTCTTTTATATCTCCTGCAAACGGTGGATTTGCCATAACGATGTCAAATTCATAAGCTTTATCACTACTTCTATTTTCTCTTAGCTTTTTAAGTCGTCTCCAACCGTCAAAGTAAATATCTTGCCAATCTTCATCTTTTGTAGTCTCTTCCCATCTATCAAAATCGAGTGAATTTAAATTTAATACATTTGTGTGCCCATCACCAGCAATGATGTTTAACATACGGGAAACTCTTACACTTTTTTCATCAAAGTCTATACCAAATACTTTTTCTTTTACATATTCTAAAGCTCTTTCAGCTTTTTTTTCTGCTGTAAATAGATGAGATTCTTCTATGTTCATATCTTTGTAGATTTTTCTCCACACTTCAAAAACTGTATGAATAGGGAAGCCACAACTTCCACTTGCAGTATCTATCATAGTTTCTTCTTCCGTAGGATTCATCATTTTTACACACATATCTATTACATATCTTGGAGTAAAGTACTGTCCTTTTTCCCCTTTTGAATTTTTGTTAACAAGATATTCAAATGCATCATCTATAACATCAAGATTTGAGTTAAATAGTTTAATATCTTGAAGTGAACTGACACAAACACTTAGGTGAGAAGCAGTTAGTCTTATTCTTTCATCATCATTAAAGATTCCGCTCCATTGTTTTTTTGCTTTTTTAAAAATATCTTCTATCTTTTCTTTTAATTCACTATCACTCTCACCATAATTTCTAAATTCTAAATGAGTAGATAATTTTCTAGTGTTTTGGAGCTCATCAAAAAGCTTAATAAAAATAAGCTTGAAAACCTCCTCAAATACATCTATACCAGCATTTGCTAAAACTTCATCCTCCATATCTAGAATTATATTCTTAAGGCTTCTTCGTTGTGTTTTTAAAATATCTATTTCTATAAGGTCTTGTATAGTTACTCTTTCAGTCAAAATATCCTTTAACTGTTGATTTTGAGATGGAATATTTGGGATTGGTTCAAAATAGTTCGGGTCTTTCCTATGGTAATAAACTATCTCTTTACCATTTGTCCACACAGCCATCGTAGCTCCTGTAGAGTTACAATAACTTTTTAGTTGGTCTTTACCATCTTTTAATTTAGGCTTTTTTACTTCTATAATGATATAAGGTACAGTTGGTTGAATTTTATCCATGATAACAATATCGGCTCTTTTTACTTCTCTACCAAAATGCACTGCAAACTCTAATTGCATTCGCTCATAAGGGTATCCGTATTCTTCATGAAGTTTAATAAGATAAAGTTGTCTTACTACCTCTTCAGGAGTTAATTTGATATCTTTCTTTCTTACTTTACAAACTATATGAGGTACTAGTCCATTTTTTTGTTCTTTTTCAAATATTTCTAAATTATCTTCATATTGTTGAAGTAAATCTATATTGTAGTTTGTGTCTTTTAATATTTCTGATATTGTCATTTATTTAAACCTACGTTTATTTTATTTTTTAACAAAGAGTATATCATTTCAAGTTATAATTTTTGGTAAAAGTGATTTAAAATGATTTACTTTAAATCACTTAAATAGTTATATTACATTTTCAAATTCTATAAATTAACATAAGTATTCCAATAAACAAAAATGTATTAATTATCTTCATATATTTAAGTTCTTTTTTAAGTTCATCTATACTAATTTTATAATCTTCAATATTTTCTACACCCACTTGTGCTTCGGATAGAGAAATTGAAAGTTCTCTATATAAACTCTTAACCCTTTGATTAAGAGTATTTTTATCTAATTTCATAGATTCAATAATCTTATTTTGAATGGGTGCTATATCTATTGTATCTGCAATATTTTCTACACTTTTATTAACTTTCTCTATCAATTGCTCCAAAATGGATATTACTTGAAATATTTTCATATAAGATTGTTTTGATATTGAATTTATTTCTTCAATATTCTTATATATTTCCCCATCTTTTTTAAGTATGGGGATTATATTGCTATTTAAATATTGCAATTCCTGAATTAACTCTTCTATAGATTTTCTATCTGTTATTGTTAGATCTTCTTTTTTCATAGTTACCCCTTAATTTTATTGATTATAGTTAGATTGTCTATTAGTTCTAAAATATCTTTTGCAAACCTAAATTTTGCAATATTATTATTAAATACTTCTTGACCTTCTTTTGCCCATTTTTGTCTATATGTAACTATATTTTCAACCAAATCTTTTGAAGATTTATAGCTATCATAAAGTGAGATTTTATGAGATTTCAATATCCCAAATAAAGGCGAATTTGGTACAAATGCAAATGATTTTACATCTTTAAAAATCTTTTCTATTTTACTTTCGATATTATAAACATCACTTCCAAAGAATCCTACAAATTGTTTTTTTACACTGTCTTCAGTCAAATCATTACATCTATTGAAAAATATATGTATTTCAGCTTTTTTATCTATTTCTTTTATAGCTTTGATTGTTTCAACTACGTTATCAAACTGCTCTATATCATCATTTACAGGGATAATATAAACTATATCTTTCATATCTATTTTTTTAATATAGTCTAAAACTGCAATAGTATCATCCCCTCCTCCACAATCTATGATATTTACTTCATTGTTATTAGTAACTAAATCAAAGTAAACTTTGTTTATTGCCTCTTCACTTTTATCTATTTTAAATGTTTTAAAGTGAAGTTTTGAGTTGCTAAGACTACTTTTGTTGTTGTTATCTAGTTCAAAAATATTGACCTTGATATCATCCTCATCTTTATATATCATTGGTATTACATGCGTTGATAATACTGACTTCCCTACTCCACCTTTTGTTTGTGGTACACAATAATTTCTTTTTGTATTCATTTTTTATCCTTTTAAATCTGCAAAAATATCTATCTCTTTTTTACTTTCTGTAATTGATGATTCTTTTTTTATCACTGGACTATTATTAAAACTCTGGCACTGTTTTGTTTTTTTATTCATATGAGAATAATAAAAAGCTTTGTATGTTGAGTAAGCAATTTTAATATCAAGTGCACTATTTATAATCTGCACTTGCTCAGGCATATTCAATCCACTATCAACTAACTCTTGAATATTTTCTTTTATTAGTTTTAGTACTTTATAGCTACCTCTTTTTGTAGTTCTAAAATTCTCTACTGCTTGTTCTAAAGCAAGACTTCTTGCTTCGTGAAACTTCTCTATAAACATCACTTTCCTTTCATGTTTTTTTGTACTATAATCTATTTTATTGATTAAAAGCAAGTGAGTTTTCCTTAGTTTTTAAGGGGTGCTATAAGCTTATGTAATCAAATGTATTTTTTTGTTTTTATATGTAGTAATCTGTCAAATTTTAAAATTTTTTTGCCTTGTTTCCAAAAGATACATATCTAATTACAATCTCTTTAATATCCTAAAAATTCTTTTTTAATAACTAGAAACTAACTATGTATCTATCTGCAACATTTTCTAAAATTTATCATTTATTTTTGTACGAAATATGCTATCTATCTACTAACTATAAAGTATCTACTTTTATAAAAATGTTTATTTCTACTAACTAAATACTAACTTTGCTCAATCTAAATAGTTCCTTTGCCAAAGCTTTTGTGCTTTATTAAAATAAAAATGAAGCGAGCAATTATGTCTTACAATTTTCAATTTTAAGACAAAGCTCTTGCAGGGAATTTTTATCCCCTAACACCCCATTTAATTTTAAAGGAGATATTTTGTCTAAAGTTCAAAATAAAAAGCCATTAACAAAGAAGATAACTTTTAGAATAACAGAAGAGGAATATGATAAGTTTCAATTACTATTTAAAAATGCAAAGCTCAATGATAAAAGATACACTACTTCTGATTTTATAAGAAATGCAATTTTTTCAAATAATCCAAAGTTTGAAGTTATAAAAACAAAAACTATTATAAGAGATAGATTTTGTAAAGATGAGAGTTTAAAGATATATCATTTAAATAGAATTGGTAATAATATAAATCAAATAGCTCACAAACTAAACTCAAATCAATATGATAGTTTAATATTAAAAGAACTAAACGAAATAAATTCACTTCTAAGAGCTTACTTATGATTGCAAAGTTTGATAAAAAAGCTAGAAGTGGCACAGGAAAAGGATTAAAGAAGTATTTAGAAAATGGTACAAAAAATGATAGAGATAAAAAAGATACTAGGGTTACACTTTTAGGTGATATTGATATTCTACAGTCAGCCATAAAATTAGGACATAATAAAGGATACAAAGAGACTTATAGAAATATAGTAGTTTCATTTAATGAAGATGAAGTTTCACAAAGGGATCTCCAAAAAATAGCTCAAACATATGTAGAACAATATACAAAAGGTTATGAACCTGATGAAATAGTTTCTTATGGAGAAGCTCATATACCAAAGATAAAATATAAAATGAAATACAACAAAGCTACAAGAAAGTTTGAAAAGATAAAAAGAAAACCGCATATTCATTTATCTATTGCATTATATAGTCCAAAGTTAAATAAAAAGCTCATTTTAAACTCAAATGATAAAAGAATATATGATATAAATTTGCTAACAAGAAAACTAGAACTTGAATATGGTTTTGAACCAGTCAAACCAAAAGCTATTTCAAATGACATAACACAAGTTCAATCAACATCTAAAACACTAAATAAAAGAAAAAATATAAAAGACTCTATAGATAAATATTTATGTGAATATATAGATCAAATTAAAAACTATGATGAATTAAAAAAACGACTTGAAAATACATTTAATATAAAAGTAATAAGAGAAAGTACCTCTAAAGCAAAAACTAAATCTATAACAATACTTTATGATAATAAAAAGATAAGACTAAAAGGAGATATATTTCACTTCTCTACTTTTGATAGAGCAAGAAAAGAGTTATTATCAGATAGAAATATGAACAGAGAAGAGATTAAAAAGATTGACTCAAACTATGGATTAAAAAAATTGAATCAACAATTACAAGAGTTTAATCAAAAGAAAATAACCTATATCAATCAACAAAATGAATATGCAAGAAGAAAAGCCAAAAAAAGAATTAAACAATATAACTTTCAAGAAGTACAACAAATAAAAAATAGATTTAAAAACTATCAATCAAAAATTTATTATGAGATATATGGAAGAAGTATCAATTATAATTTAAATGGTTTTTATATAAAACAATATGAAGATCAACCAAATAATATGACAATAATTACAAATAAAGAAAAACAGATAAAAGTGATTGATAGAGGTGCTGAAATCACTCTTGAAGGAGATAATTTAAAAGAAGAAGTAAAAATCAGTATAGAACTATGCCTTGCAAAAGGTTGGGAATTAGAAGATATAGAGAGTAATGGAAGTGAAGAATTTATAAAAGAGAGTAAAAGACAAATAAATATATTAATAAAAAGTAGAGATCAAAATTTAGAAAGAATCCAAGAAAAATATATTCTAGTCAATTCAAAAGATAAATCAAAAACAATGGTAGAACAAGAGTACTATAAAGATAGAAATCATGTGTCAATTCAAAATAAAGAGGTTGATAAGGAAGAAATTACTTTAAAAACAGACATTAAGAGAAAAAGAATAATTAAAATGTAACTAAATGTAACTATACATTGAAATTATAAAATTTAAAAAACTTATTAATATTCAAATTTTTTAGAATAAAAAAATGATTTTTACTAAAATTATTAACTTTTTTTATTAAAAAATCTAAATTTTTAACTTTTTTACATTTAAAAAAACACTATTTTACGGTGTGTATTTTTAAGAATAATTTATAATAAATCATAATGATTTAAGATAATTTATAATGATTTAAAGCCTATTTTAAGGGGTTTAAAGCGATTTGCAAATATTTAATTTGTGATATATAATTTCACTGTTGCAACAAAATGTAATTATTTGTAAGCGGTGTCAAGCCTGTTCATTTTTGAGCACGATCAGGCTTGACTAACTTAGTGCTAAGCACATGAAATATTATACAGTTTTTGTTTTATTTTTCAAAGTGCTTAGCCTTTTTATAAAAGGAGAAATATGTTTTTAAATGGAAAAGAACTTGAAAGAATCTTACTAGAAAGTGTAATCCAAAAACATGGATTAATGTTAAACTCAAAAGATTGTGCAAAAGAAATAAGAGCAGTAAAATCAAGTAGAGGTTTAGACGAAGATAGAAAAAAAGGCAAAAATTGCCCTGAGTACATAGAGCAAGGAAAAGCTATTTTATATCCTGTCCAAAATGTTGTTAACTATCATCTTGAGTTGTCTACTCAATCAGTTAAAACTTTAAAGTAATTAATAAAAGAGATAAACAGTTGTAGTCTATCTTTTTAAAAATTGACTATATTAATGATTTTAAGTAAATATTTATCTTAACTTAAATGCCTAAAACTATAATGGTTTTAGGCACTTTTAACACAACAAATCCATAAGTTCTTCATTTTTATTAAATTCGGCATAGTCATATGCACGCTTGTTTTGCCCAGTATAATAATCAGGATTCGCACCTTTTTCAAGTAATCTTTTAACTAAATATTCATCATTTATTTCTGTTGCAAAAATTAAGGGAGAAAAAGTATTCTTTTCTTTTATATCAACATTATCCATATTTTCTATTAATAAATCAAATATCTTATAGTAATTTTTTCTTTTTTCCCTATAATCTTTACTGATAAATTCTTGTAATCTATCCTGAAGCTTTTTATGCTCTATATTCTCATTAAACTTTGAGAAGTCAAAACTAGCATCACCTTGAAAAATATTATTGATTAAAGGATTTGCTTTGATTATTGCATTTGATTTTTCTTTTGATGAAGATACAATTTTTGAAGCGTATTCTAAAAAATTAGAAAGTTCTGTTGGACTATAACTCGACATTTTTATAAGTTGTATAACATAGTATAAATAAGATATATCATCTACTGTACATTTCTCATTTAAATCTACATTATAATCAATCATTAAACTAACTATATCTGTGAAACCTTCAGCAATCGCATAAGACATAGCAGTTTCTTTTTTCTTTACAAGCTTTGCATTTAAAGCATCTGTAGTCATTTTAGGAATTAAAAGTTTCATAATCTCTATCTGCTCTTCTGAGGTATAATAGGTACTTCCAAAAGAAAATATTAATGCTGTACAATTATCATTTAATTTTTTTACATTAACATCTACATTAGCTTTTAAGAGTTTTTTTACTTCATCAATTTTTGATAATTGGCAACAATGCATTAGTTGAGTGATTTTATTTGAATACAGATTTTTTATCCATTTATTTGGATTATTAAAATCAATTTTTATATTTTCTAAATCTTTTGTCACTACAGCAGCAAAATTTGATGTTATATTTGTAGCTTTTGATTCTGCTATACCTGGAAATAAGTTCTTAAAATAAATATCAAATTGCTTTTTCATATCTAATAAAAAGTGTATATTTATTTCTTCTGGTAAATTATCTATTAGTTTATAAAAGTATGCTTCTTTATAAAACTTTGTAAAACTACTTTTTGCATTAATTAAATCTAATTGCTCTTTTCTTGTATTTTGTGCAGATACGAATAATCCTTCTCTTATAACAGTTTTAAGACTTAAACCTATACTGTTTTTACCATATTCAAATGCTTCTAAATAGAATTTAGTTGATTCTTTGTATTCTCGTTTTTGTGCATGGTATCTTGCTTTCATAAATAAACTATAAGGATCTTTTTCTAGATTAAACTTATTTTCTAATTTTTTTAATGCTTTTAGAAAGTTTGTTTCAGATTCTTGATCTTTTTTATTAGAAGGTTCAACATATTCATATAATGTTGATGATTCTTGAGAAAATTCATAAAAATCTTTATCTATATCTTGAATTGTAATATTAGAGAAATTAGCTATTACACTACTTCTATCGAAATATTTGATTGGTAAAATACTGTCAATTTTATTAAAAAAAGTTTCTTCATTAATTTTATATAATATATCAAACTTATTTCGATTCTCTAAAGTATAATCTTTCATATCTTTTGTTTTATGGGGATAATCATTGTTTTTAGTAAAATAATCTAACATATAAAATAAATCAAAATTGTTAAAATAGTATTGTTCTAAATATATTTTAATTAATTCAAGATCTCTTGCCTTAAAACTATTTACAAATATATCAAGTTTTTTTGATACATGTAGTAAACTTATCATTGAAATCATTTTGTAATGTTTAACTATTAAACTTGTTAATTCTACTCCAAAATACTCTTTAGATTTTGAATATAAATACTGAATTAATTTTGCACATTGAAATAAGGCTTTTAATTCCTTTTCTGAAAATTTATCTGAATATATAGCTAATTGTGAAAGTAGCTTGATATGTTCATTAGTAGGTGTGTTATTACCATTAATCCAGTTGTTATAATTTTCTTTTGCGCGATTATAATCTCTATACTTTTCTTTTGGTTCTAAAAGATTTTCTATTTTTTCTTTTAAACTTATGTCATTTTTAAAAGTAGATTGAAGTAAGTTAAAAAGTTTTTGAATAGAGTTCTCTTTTTCATCTGGTAATATTAAAACAATTAAGTCTAGTTCTTTTTTATATTTTAAAGAGCTATCAAAAACTAAGTGAGATAAAAAAGGGATAAATAAATTTATAATAGATATGAAATCTAATTGTTTTTGGGATGCTGCTAATGTTTCGTTATTTAATTTATAAAGGTTATAAAAAGATAAAAACTCATATATAACACTTTCAAATTCTTTATATTCTTTACTATCTCCACTTGCGAAGAACTTATAAAGGATATCTTCTATAATTGTGTTTTGAGTATCATAATACTCTCCTACAGATATTTCACCTTCTTTTATAAACTCTTGATATCTTTTTTGTAACTTATCTTCTATTTGAAATACATCTAAACTTTTAACTATAAAATCTAATAGAAAACCATTTGTTCTATGTTTTGAAAATTTAATTTCCTTTTTTTGCACTTTCTCCTCCAGTTGATTTTCTATATTAAAAGAATGATAAAACATAAAATTGCTCCATCAAGATTAAGGAGCTATTATGAAAGAAATAACTATAAATTGGCATATTATACAAAAGTGTAACTATACTCAAAAAAAGAGATAGAGGTTCTATTAAACAAAGTTTACAAAACATTTAATAATAATTATAAAGATTATGATATTAGGTTAAATATTGCAGGTGGTGAACCTACTTTATCAAAGAACTTAAATTTTATTATAGAAACTGCATATAATATTGGATTTAAAGTTTCTATAATTACAAATTCTTCTATTTTAACGACAAAATTTATAACATTAAATGCTAAATATCTCACAATGTTTGCAATAAGTATTGATAGTATAAACAAAGATAACAATTTAAAAATTGGTCGTGTACAAAGAGAAACTTCTCTTGAAATATCTCAAATATTTAGAAATATTGAATTGTTTAGAAGTTTAAACAAAGATATAAAAATAAAAATTAATACTGTGGTAAATAAACATAACTACAATGAGTATTTAGGAGACTTTATAAATTTAATCAATCCCGACAAATGGAAAGTATTTCAAGCATTAAGTATCAATGCAAAAGAAATACATTGTAGTAATATTCAATATGAAATATTTTTAAAAAAGCATGAAAAATTAGAAGTATCTACTTATGCTGAAAATAATGATGAAATGACTGATTCTTATATAATGATTGATCCCCATGGAAGATTTTATCAAAATACAAATGGAACATATATCTATTCAAAATCAATACTTCATATTACAGATAATGAAATTACAAAGTGCGTTAATGTTGACATTAATAAATATAATAATAGATATCAGGAGAATAGATATGCAAAATAAAAAGATAGCAGTTTTCTTTGACTGTGAAAATATATCAGCAACTTATGTATCTTCTATTTTTGAAGAGTTAGCTAAATATGGTGAAGTAATTATTCGTCAAGCCTTTAGAAATTGGGGTTCTTCGAGTAATAAAAGTTGGAATCAAGACTTAATAGATGAATTTGCTATTGAGCCAATTCAAGTATTTTATTCAAAAAGTGGAAAAAATAGCTCTGACTTAAGGGTGCAAAGAGCAGTTATTGAAACGATAAATAAAAATGTTGTTGATACAATTGCTTTAGTATCAAGTGATAGTGATTTTAGAGATCTAGCAATGTATATTAGAGCTAATGGTTTTGACTCATTAGGATTTGGAGAGAGTAAAACACCTCAATCTTTAAGAAATGCGTATTCAACTTTTATACAATTACCACTTAAAAAAAGTTATGAAAAAAATAAAGACACTGAAATTATAAAATTGTTAGAAGAATCTATAAAAAACACAAAAGGTGAAAGTGAATATTGCTTGGTGTCTCAAGTAGGAAGTTATTTGAAAAATAAGAACTCTTCGTATAATCCAAAGAACTTAGGAGCTAATACTTGGGGTGAGATTATAAAAAGATTTCCTAATTATTTTGAGCTTACACATTCAGATAAAAGGAAAAGCACTTTAATTGTTAAAACTAAAAAAATATAAAGTTCATACGTTGGGGTTTATTATATCTTTTGGGCAAAATTTGAGTATTGTAAGTATTGAAATTTTATATCAATTCGATAAAAACAATGTTGAAGTTTTTGAATATTATATTTACTAATAATATATAATCATATAGTCTATTCTTTATTCTAACAAAATGAAATGAGAAAATATCGATGATTCATTCATCAATATTTTCCTCAAATAACTTCTAAACTTAATAAATTTCAAATCTTCTTTAAAATTATTAATAATTTTATTTACTATCTATTTAGTTGATTTTTTTTAAATATAGTCATTTTTTATTATAATATATTATTAATAAAAATGTTTACATGCTTTTCACCACTACTCTTACTTAACTTAGCATATCTCATAGTTGCATTTATATCATTATGATTCATAAGTTTTTTGATTGTAAGTATTGGAGTTTCATTTATAGCTAGTTGACTTGCAAATGTGTGTCTAAGAGTATGTATAGTTACTTTATTTAGTGGCTCAGTTCCTTCTGGATTGAAAAGAATATCAAAGATAGGTTGTAGTTTTCTATAGTAGTATTGATTTGTATAGTTTTGATTTTTTGTAGTTTTAAATAGATAGTCATCTTTTCTTATATTTAGTTCTGATATAAATTGCACTAATTCAGTTCTAAGCTCTTCATTTAAAAATCCATAGTACTCACTATTGTTTTTAAAGTCATATAGTTTTATTGTTCCATTTTCTTTTATATCAGATGGTTTTATATGGCATATCGTTTGTAATCTTCCTCCCGTTGCTAAACTTAGCATTACGAAGTAATATGCTATTTTATCATTTTTCACGGTATCAATTAATTTTTTAATTTCGTCAATTTCTAAATATCTAAGTCTTGAGTTATTTACTTTTAGTTTTTTTATACCTGAACATGGATTTTTATCAAGTACTTCATTTTCTATTGCCCAAATAAATATTCCACCAACTTGTTGCATTATAAAATTTACTGTTGCAGGCATTAGATCTTTTTGTATCTCTATTTGGAAGTTTTCCATATCGGCTTTTATTATTGTTTTTACAGCCTTAGTGCCAATGAAATGACCATTTAACCTATTTTCTACTCTTGATCTAGTTTTTTTATTTTGTTTGTTATAAAGCTCTTTATAGTCATAAAACTCTTTTGCAAGTTCTAATAGTGTCTTAGAAGTCTTTTTAGATGCTACATGAGGTAGTTCTTCTCCCAATCTTTGTTTAGTCACTATTTCATTTCTTTTTTGATGACAGAATGCTTCTCTTATACCCTCACTATGTAAGCCTATTTTTAGCCAAACTTTTTTATTATCAACTTTATAAGTTATATCATACGACTTATCACCATTACTTAGCTCTCTATAATAAACACCAGGGTACTTTTTAGATTTTATTCTTTGTGCCATAATTTTACCTACTATTTATGCTACCCTAATTAAGATATTTTAGCTACCCTATAGCTACCCTAAAAGTGTAGAAATATATTTTTAAATGTATTTATTT
>Ga0193962_1000077_pt1 | contig 44650 bp, 45 predicted proteins | sample FB_5_MG_FD_140335 | JGI IMG/M metagenome (GOLD analysis project Ga0193962, IMG submission 140335) | Microbial mat bacterial communities from the Broadkill River, Lewes, Delaware, United States - FB_5_MG | ecosystem: Environmental > Aquatic > Freshwater > River > Microbial mats | place: USA... | reverse complement strand
GTAACCACTTTGTATATTTTATCTTTCTCACTCCAGCGGTTTTCTTGATATTCCATCTGCCAAGGAATAACCGCAATAGGCCCTGTAATCGTTTGCTGGCCTGTCCATTTGCTGGCGATATCACTGACCACTTGTGATCGATAACTCATTCGTTCGTAGATTACGCCTTGCTCTAAAAGTAGGGGAATCCAGAGTAGTAAACCGAGGAAGCTAATAATAATTAGCTTTAGTGTAATGCGCTTAGACATAAGATCGCTCCAAGAATTAATAACATGTCGCTAGCTTATAAAGGGGATGTGCGTGCTTGATGTGTGAAGTATGTGTTTTGTGTGTGCTTTTTTCTGCAGACTAACTGTGCCTATTTTTATTTAATTTCTTGTGCCTGTGCCTGTTGGTTGTTTCCCATTAATCTTGGCGCCTGTTTTGGTTGTTCATAAGAGATTTGATCCGGCATGTATCAGTACGATGATTTAGATAGAGAGGTTGTTCGTAACCGAGTTATTCAATTTAAAGGGCAGATGGATCGCTTCCTTAGTGGTGAGCTTAGTGAGGAAGCCTTTCTGCCTTTACGATTGCAAAATGGCCTTTATGTTCAGAAGCATGCGCCGATGCTGAGAGTGGCTGTCCCTTATGGAATGCTTTCTTCGGATCAGTTGAGGGCGTTGGCTAGCATCTGTCAGGAGCATGACCGCGGCTACTGTCACATTACAACGCGACAAAATGTGCAGTTTAATTGGGTTGCACTCAATGAAGTACCAGCAATTTTGGCCCAGTTGGAGCGTGTTGAGATGCACGCGATCCAAACAAGCGGCAACTGTATACGAAATACGACTTCAGACCCTTTGGCGGGCGTTGCTTGCGACGAGGTTATTGACCCGAGACCTTATTGCGAAATTATTCGTCAGTGGTCCTCTCTGCATCCCGAGTTTGCCTTTTTACCGCGTAAATTTAAGATTGCTGTTATCGGTGCTGAAGAGGATAGGGCATCGATAAGACTGCATGATATCGGCTTAAAAGTGGTCCGTTCGGAGGGAGGTGAATTAGGTTTTCAGGTCTGGGCGGGAGGCGGTTTAGGCCGTACACCAATGTTGGCAAGTTTAATTCGAGCCTTTCTTCCGCAGCGTTATCTATTGGGGTACCTGAAGGCTATCTTGCGCGTTTATAACCAATATGGTCGGCGTGATAATAAATACAAAGCGCGTATTAAAATTCTTGTGGCGGCTTTAGGTTCGAAGCAGTTTTCAGGGCAAGTTGAACAGGAGTTCGAAAGAAACTTTCAAATTGATCCTCAGTTAAGCGAAGAGGAGATTGGTTATGCTCGCTCTTTCTTTAGCTCACCTAGCTATCAGATTTTATCCGATAATATAGAGTCCGTAGATCAATATCCTATTGCTTATCAGCAGTGGCTGGCGCGAAATGTTCGTCCCCATAAGGTGCCTGGTTATCGTATAGTTACACTTTCTTTGAAGCATATTTCTCAAGCGCCAGGTGATATTACAACGGAGCAATTAAGGCATATTGCCAGTCTTGCCGATCGATACTCATTTGGTGAGGTTAGAACGACACAGCAGCAAAACATCGTTCTGGCTGATGTTCGGTGTCCTGATCTCTATGAGCTTTGGTTGGAGAGTGAACCTAAGCAATTAGTAACCCCAACCGTTGGTACGTTGAGTGATACGGTCTGTTGTCCTGGTGGTGACTTTTGTGGCTTAGCAAATGCACGTTCCTTACCGGTGAATACAGCAATACAGCAGCGTTTTAGTGATTTGAAAAAAGTCTATGGATTGGGAGACATCTCACTCAGGATCTCTGGATGCATTAATGCCTGTGCCCATCATCATATTGCGAACATCGGTATTTTGGGTATCGATAAAAAAGGTGAAGAGTTCTATCAAATAACCTTGGGCGGTAAGACTGGATATGAATCTGCCATAGGCAAAGTGCTCGGTCCATCATTGCCACTGGAAAAGATCGCGCCTGCCATCGATAAAATAATACAGGTCTATGTCGCCCAGAGAGTGGATGAGGGTGAGACATTCTCTTCTACTTATGAGCGTCTTGGAAAAGGTCCATTCAAGGAGGCGGTTTATGCCACAGATTATTAAGAAAGGAAGGGTTGTTAATGATGATTGGCATATGGTGGCGGAAGAGTTAACTCTTTCGGCCGATGAAGCGGGAAGGACCTCTTTTGTGCCTAAACATGGTGATAAATACCTATTGCCACCATCGCTTTGGAACACATTTTTTCCCCAGTTTTCAGGTTTCAGCACACTGCCTGGTTTGTTGCTGGATAATCAGGTCGAACTTGAAGAAATCAAAGTGGCGGTTAGTTTGGTGCCCATTATTGCGATCAGTTTTTCAAGCTTTATGGACGGTACCGGTTTTTCCACAGGTGCACTGCTGCGCGAACGATTTAGTTTTAGTGGCGAGTTACGTGCATGCGGGGCTATTTTACCCGATCAAGTGAATTACCTGATGCGCTGTGGCTTTGATTCTGTAGCGTTTAACGATCCTCATTCAGTAGCGCAATATCAAGAGATACAGGCGCAAATCGTTGAGCAACCTAACGTTGTTGCTGCGGATAGCATGATAAACAGCAACAGCGATTACTCCAGTAACGGCTCCAGTAACTGCGCAAGTACTTATGCCAGTAATTACCAAGGGGATGTATCGCGGCCCAAAACGCCTTTTCAGAGACGTTTTGGTCGCTGAGCGTTTGCTCGGTCCATTTATAAAGACTATTCGAAAAGGGGCTTGAAGTGGGAAATTTGAGAGGCAGTGCTTTTATGGTGCTGGCGATGGCTGCTTTTGCGATAGAGGATATGTTTATAAAGGCGGCTGCGGAGATCATCTCCCTTGGCATCGTATTAGCGTTGTTTGGATTGGGAGGGATGATTGTTTTTGTCTTATTAACCTGGCGCAAAGGGGAGTCTGTATTACGTCCGGAGGTGTTATCTAAGCCGATTGTAATAAGGGCTTTTTGCGAGGTTGTTGGGCGATTGTGTTTTGCGTTTGCGATTACATTGACGCCCCTATCGAGTGCATCCGCTATTTTGCAAGCAACCCCTTTGGTCGTCGTGCTGGGCGCCTCGTTTATTTTTAAAGAGCAAGTAGGGTTATCACGTTGGTTAGCTATTTCGGTTGGTTTCTGTGGGGTGTTGATGATTATCCGCCCAGGTTTGGAGGATTTTGATCCGGCGTCTTTATTCGCAGTATTAAGCACACTAGGTTTTGCCGGGAGAGATCTTGCGACAAGGGGGGCATCTGAGCAATTGAGTAATACGCATTTAGGTGTTTATGGTTTTTTTGTTTTAATTCCGACGGGGCTTATTTTGCAGTTTGTTGGAGAGCCTGTTTTGGAAGGGGCTGTTGTTCAAGGTGTAATTGTTGAAGGGACTGTTATTGAGAGGGGCATTATTGAACTGCTTATGATGCCGTTTGCACAAGAGGCTTATTTATATGTTCTTGGATCAGTGATTTTTGGTGTTGTTGCTTATAACTCGCTTACGATTGCGATGAGAACCGGTGAGGTGTCAGTAGTAACCCCGTTCAGGTATACGCGTTTATTGTTTGCATTGTTATTGGGGATCGTCGTTTTTAATGAGACCCCAGATATTTGGACCTTAGCGGGCGGTTCTATCGTTGTATTCAGTGGAGTATATGCACTGCTGGGAAGTCGCCAGAAGCGTCAGCATCAGGTCGATGCTCCTAGTTAGTGATGAAGCGCCTAGTTAGTGGTTAAGCGGAAAGGTAATTGTTGCTTTAACGCCGCCATTTTTTCGATTTTTAAGCGTAACACTCGCTTGGTGGAGCTGTGTTATTTGCTGGACAAAGCTTAAACCTAATCCTGTACTTTTTGGCCCATTTTCGGGGCGTGGCAGAGAGTAGAAACGCTGCCAGATTTTGTCCTCTGCATAGGAGGGGATGCCGCTGCCTTGATCTTCAATCGTTAGTTCAATGCTATGATTTGTTGTCCGTAGCTGAATTAGGATGAGGCTCCCGCGAGGGCTGAAATCCAAGGCGTTTTCAAGCAAGTTTCGAATCGCTTGGCTAAGCAGTAGTCGGTCACCGTTTATTGTTTCTACGGGTTCTAGATCTGTCTGGAGATTGATTTCTTTTTGATCGAACCGGATTTTTAATTGCGTGCTCTCGTCTTCGATAATCTGACTAAGGTTTAGCTTACAAGGGTTGCTGAGCTGGCCGAGGTTTTCTAAGCGGGCTAACGCAAGTACTTGATCGACCAGCGCCTGTAAACGTTCAGTTTGCTGACTGATATTCGTCGCTAGCTGGTCTCTTATGGTTGAGTCTTCTGCTAATCCGATGAGTTCAGCGGCTCCTTTTAGTGTGGTTAGCGGGCTTTTCATCTCATGGGTCAGTGTTAGCGTATACTCTTCTACATACTCTTTACCATCGAGAGCTGCGCGCATCTCTTCCATCGCCGTTGCCAGTTTAGACAGATCGGGATCGTTAACTTTCGGTGTTTTAACGTTTTGCCCGCGACTTATTTTGTTGGCGTATTCGACGAGCCGGTGAATGTTCAGGCTGAGCCATGTTGCTAACAGCGCACCAGCGAGGGCTGAAGCGAGTAAAAGCCAGAGCCCTTTTGAGCGGATATTGTCCCGTGCTACCTGCCAGAAAGGGTCAACGCTTATGTTGGATTTTCCGACAGAGAGCACCCCCACGAGGGATTGGTGACCGCGATTATTGGTCGTATAGATGGGGGCGCCTATATACATGACCGAACTAAAGCGATCTTGCTTGTCCTCTTGGGTGCTTCGGGCGCCATATTTCCCTTTTAAGGTTAGATAGACATCGTTCCATTTTGAGAAATCTGCCCCCAGATCGCGATCAGCTGAGTCATAGATTACTCGTCCTTTAGCGTTAGTGACATAGATGCGCAGTTCGGTGCTTGCTTGTTTATGGGACCAGATCGTTGCATTAATAGGGCGGGCTAAGGTGTTTTTGATCGCGGGCTTTAATAGGTCTATCTGTATGGCTGAATCGCTACTCTTTGGTGCAACCAGCTCCGCCAGTAGGTTGGCTGTATCGATCAAAGCGGTTTCCATGGATTGCCGTAAACCAGGCTTTATCTCCAACAACATGGAATTCAGAAAGAAGTATGTGCCTAACCCTAATATGGCGAAGTAGCCAAGAAATAGTTTTAGGCCGAATTTCATTCGCTTGGCTCCAGGCTGTAGCCTAAGCCGCGATGGGTTTTAATAGGCTGGTGGCTTGAAGAGACTTTATTCAGTTTTGCGCGTAGCCCTTTGATATGGGTGTCTACTGCTCGGTCTAAACTGTGTTCAGGATTATCCCAGGCGGCTTGCATTAACTGCTCGCGTGAAAATACCCGTTCAGGGTGTTCGATTAATTTGCTTAAAAGGAAATACTCAATACGGGTCAGTTCCAGCTTATGATTACAGTAGGTGATTGCAGCGCGTTCGTTATCAATCTGAAAACGATTGTCGGTTGTCGTGTTATGCGCTAATTCGGAGTGATGGTGAGATAAGTTTGATGGCGTTACACGTCGAAGGATTGTTTTTACGCGAGTGCTTAATTCGCGTGGACTAAAAGGTTTAGTAACGTAATCATCAGCGCCTAACTCTAAACCTAATATCCTGTCTATTTCATCAGAACGCGCGGTTAGGAAAATGATTGGGATATTCGAAAACTCACGAATTTTTTTGCATAACTCAAAACCATTAAAATCGGGTAAGCCGACGTCGATAATCACGAGTTCAAATGTTTGCGCATGTAACTGAGATAAGGCCGTGGAAGCAAGCAGTTGATGTTCACTGCTAAATCCATCCAGTTGCAGTGCAAAAGCGATGTTGTCTGCGATGCTGGGTTCATCTTCAACAATAAGGATTCGCGGGCTATCTGGTTGCATAAGTTTCCATGGCGAGATTAAAGGAATATTGGTTCGATTCGTCAGGGGTTAGTCGTGACGGTCTTTACCTAATAATTCAATCATATAGCCATCAGGATCTTTGGCGAAGGCGAGAATGGTTGTGCTGTGTTTCATTGGTCCTGCTTCGCGGACAATTTCACCGCCTTTGCTTTTGATGGCTTCGCAGGCGCTGTAAACATCATCAACTTCGATGGCTATATGGCCATAGGCATTTCCTAATTCATAGCTATCAGTATCCCAGTTGTGAGTTAGCTCCAGTGCGGTGTGTTCTGCTTCGCTACCATAACCTAAAAAAGCCAGTGTAAAGCGGCCTTCAGGGTAATCTTTGCTGCGTAATAATTGCATGCCTAAGGTGTGGGTATAGAAGTCGATTGATCGTTGTAACTCGGTTACACGAAGCATTGTATGTAACAGGCGCATTTTTCCACATCCTTTTTGTTGATATTTGGTATGATAGAGGCAATATAAGCTTTGCCATTGTAACCATAGAGTGCTTTATTATAAGGGATGATTTTAATAAATCCTGCGCACATTATGGTTTATTATGAGGCGTAGTGTTGTTTCTCTTACGAGTGAGTAGGGAAGGTGGTGATTATGTTTCAAGATATGAATAAAAAAATAACGGATTCCATGGGCCCGTTTAAAGAGCTGGTCAATATTCAGACGAAAATGTTGGAAGAGTTGACTCGCCAGCAGATGGAATGTACTAAATCGTGTATCGAAGCGACGATTCAGCAAACGAAAGAGATGCAAAAGTGCCAGTCACCTAGCGATCTAATCGATTTGCAACGCAGCTATGCGAAAGAGCTGGAAGATACCTTGAAGTGCGCAAGCGAGCAGAATTTGAAAGCCTTACAAGAAGCACGCACTGAAATTGAAGATGTAGCCCACTCTACATTTGACGCATTTAATAAGTAATTTTTAATTCTACTAAAAGCAGCCATGGGCTGCTTTTTTTTGTTTTTTAGCATTGGATAATTTAATGAGTAGATCAATCGGTCTTTTTTATGGTTCTACAACAGGGAATACCGAAAGTGTTGCCGAGCTAATAGCCAAGAATATAGGGGTTGAAAGAATCCATCGAATTGATATTGCTGCCGATGGTTTGGATAGTATTGCCGAATACTCCCATCTTATTTTGGGCATACCGACCTGGGATTTTGGTGAATTGCAGGAAGATTGGTCTGATCTATGGCAGGTCCTTGATGCTGCAGATGTTGCAGGAAAGACATGTGCTGTATTTGGTCTTGGAGATCAGATCGGTTATGGCGAATGGTTTTTGGATGCGATGGGATTGCTGCATGACCGTATGCAAGAGCGCGGGGCCGAGCTTGTGGGTTACTGGCCTGTTGAAGGCTATGATTTTGAAGCGTCTAAAGCATTAAATGAAGATCAAAGTAAATTCGTAGGCTTGGCAATTGATGAAGATTGCCAGCACGGAGAGACAAATGAGCGGGTAGAGCAGTGGTGTAAGCAAGTGCTCATCGAGTTTGGTATGGCGTAGGGCTATCGTCCCCTATAACGCATTGCCAATATAGAGGTGGGTATAAATTCCCGCCGCATACCCAATTAGTATCGCCCAGCTCCACTTCAAGTGACTCATAAATGTGTATACCCCTTGGGCTTGCCCCATAAGAGCAATGCCCGCTGCGGAACCTACCGATAAGAGTGATCCACCGACCCCTGCGGTCAGGGTGACGAGTAGCCATTGTTGTAAGTCCATGTTGGGTTCCATACTCAGTACGGCAAACATTACAGGGATGTTATCTACCAATGCTGAGGCTAGGCCAACAAGAATATTGGCGGTCGTTGTGCCTAGGCCTGTATACATCCATTCTGATAGTAAGGTGAGATAACCTAAGGTTGCCAGGCCTCCGACGCAAAGCACTACCCCGTAGAAAAACATTAACGTGTCCCAAGATGAACGTTCAACGACCTTGAAAATATTAAAGCGGCGTATAACGTCGCCATGGTCGCCTTTGCTTTCCTTATGGGTAGCGATGTTTTCTGCATGGTGATGACGAATATGGCCCTGATCTTGGGTAAATGGCTCATGTTTGCTGATATAAAAACCAAACAGTTTGAGTATCCCAAGCCCCGTCATCATGCCAAGTACTGGAGGGAGGTGCAGAATACTGTGAGCCATAACAGAGAGCGCGATCGTAAATAAGAAAATAAAGATAATGACGATTGCCCCTTTTTTCATATGCAGGCGTTCGGTTTCTCCCGAAGGTGGGCCAGCTTCAATCACGCGACTCATCAGTATTGCTGGTATGACCCAAGTAATCAGAGCAGGCAAAAATAAGTTTAGAAACTCCTCAAATTGAACCAGCCCTTTCTGCCACACCATTAAGGTTGTTATATCGCCAAAGGGGCTGAAGGCCCCGCCGGCATTAGCTGCGATAACAATATTGATACATCCGACTGTTACAAATTGATGGTAGGAGTTGCCTACGGCCAAAACGACGGCGCCCATAAGTAGCGCGGTTGATAAATTGTCTGCGATGGGTGAAATACAGAAAGCCAAAGCGCCGGTGATCCAGTAGATTTTTCTTAGAGAAAAACGCTGAACAACTAACCATGAGCGTAACGCTGCAAAGACTAAACGCTCCTCCATCGTGGTGATAAAGGTCATGGCCGCTAAAAGGAAGAGAAATAGTTCTGCATACTCCAAAATGTATTGGCGAGCGGCCAACCCTGCAGTGACATTGTCACCACTGAGTGTGTAAGCGATACCGGTTAACAGCCAAATTAAGCCTGCTGCGACCATAATCGGTTTTGATTTTCGTAGGTGGATAAACTCTTCTCCGAGTACGAAAATATAACCAATAATGAAGATAAGTAGGGCGAGAACGCCGTATAGCGAATCGGTTAGATCAATCAGTGATAACGACTCGGAACCGGTGAAGGCATACAGGCTTGGGCTAAAAAACAGTCCAGCGAAAAGAAGTAATGATCTGATCTGCATTATCAATTCCGGTTAGTTGTTATCTGTCTATTCTAAAGCGTTGCGAAAGTAATGTACTCGTTCATCTTAGAGGCTAACTTCGAATAACTTCAATAAAAGCGCTGATTGGGCTTAAATTGGTAGTGTTATAGGCTGAATTTCGATAAAATACTGCCCTTTTTTAAACGGCCAGCTGCGATTCTTTATCATGGAAATTAACCCGATTCTTAACGCCTTAAAAGATATCAACGATCGTACCAGCGATCTGCGTGGATTTCTTGATTATGAAGTTAAAAAAGAACGCCTTGAAGAGGTCTCCCGTGAGTTGGAGGATCCTGCTGTATGGGAAAATCCTGAATATGCACAGCAGCTAGGTAAAGAGCGTGCGGCATTGGAGATGATTGTCGAGACAATCGATGAACTCACTACGGGTGTTGAAGATACTCGTGATCTGCTTGATATGGCGGTGGAAGAGGACGATGAAGATACGGTAGCCGAAGTGGAAAGTGACGTTGCAGAGATGATGGGGCGGTTGGAAAAGTTAGAGTTCCGTCGCATGTTTTCTGGTGAGGCGGACCCTAATAACGCTTATCTTGATATTCAATCAGGTTCTGGTGGTACTGAAGCCCAGGATTGGGCTGAGATGATGCTGCGTATGTATCTGCGTTGGGGTGAAGATAAAGGCTTTAAAACGGAGCTATTGGAATGTTCTGCTGGCGATGTTGCAGGTATTAAGTCAGCGACAATCAGTTTCCAAGGTGAGTATGCGTTTGGTTGGTTACGGACGGAAACGGGTGTGCATCGTTTAGTGCGTAAATCACCGTTTGATTCAGGCGGTCGTCGCCATACGTCTTTCTCTTCAGTATTTGTATCACCTGAGATCGACGATAATATTGAAATTGATATCAACCCTGCAGATCTGCGCGTGGATGTTTATCGTGCATCAGGGGCGGGCGGTCAGCACGTTAACCGAACTGAATCTGCCGTACGTATTACGCATGAGCCGTCAGGTATTGTTGTGCAGAGCCAGAGTCAGCGCTCACAGCACCAAAACAAAGACACATGTATGAAGCAGTTACGGGCAAAACTCTACGAGATGGAGATGCTTAAGCGTAGCGAAGCTGCTCAAGAGCTAGAAGATTCAAAGGCGGATATTGGCTGGGGCAGTCAGATTCGTTCCTATGTTTTAGATGATCAGCGTATTAAAGATCTACGTACTAACGTGCAGAGTTCGAACTGCGATAAAGTGCTAGATGGTGATTTAGATCTGTTTATCGAGGCCAGCCTTAAAGCCGGCTTGTAAACGGAAGAGTTGTAATAATGGTGAGTTTGGTTGTTCAGTTTATGACAACCTAAATCGCCCTGTTCTGGTTTCACAATTGAGTTTAGGTCGATTGTAAGCTGGGAATATTTGTTAACGAATTTAAAGGTTTACCACACCGATGTCTGATAATACTCAGAAGCAAGATGAGAACCGTCTTATCGCAGAGCGCCGTGAGAAGTTAAACGGACTTCGCGAAGAGGGAAATGCATATCCAAATAGCTTCCGTCGCGACTCTTATGCTCAAGATCTACAAGATCAGTATGGCGATAAGACCAAAGAGGAACTAGAGGAAGCAGCAATCACTGTCAGTATTGCTGGACGAGTGATGTTGAACCGTGGCGCTTTCGGCGTTGTTCAGGATATGACTGGGCGTGTTCAATTCTACGTGAACAAAGAAGCGCGTAAGTTCGCTAAGCGTTTGGACTTAGGGGATATCATCGGTGTCACTGGCATTTTACATAAATCCGGTAAAGGTGATCTTTACGTGGATATGGGTGAATACCAGTTATTGACCAAAAACTTACGTCCATTACCTGATAAGCACAAAGGGTTGCAGGATACAGAAGTACGTTACCGTCAACGTTACGTGGACTTGATCACTAACCAAGATTCACGTCGGGTTTTTGAGATTCGTTCTAAGGTGGTTTCTGGCATCCGTAATTTCTTAACAGAGCGCCGTTTCATCGAAGCTGAAACGCCGATGCTGCAAGTGATTCCTGGTGGCGCTACTGCGCGTCCATTTGTTACTCATCATAATGCCCTTGATCGTGATATGTACCTGCGTATCGCGCCAGAGCTTTACCTAAAGCGTTTAGTGGTAGGTGGCTTTGAGCGAGTTTTCGAAATTAACCGTAATTTCCGTAATGAAGGTCTATCTACTCGTCATAATCCAGAATTTACAATGATCGAGTTCTACCAGGCTTATGCTGATTATCGTGATTTGATGGATCTGACCGAAGATATGTTGCGCACTGTCGCACAGGATGTGTTGGGAACGACAACGATTGTTAATACTGTACGTAACGAAGAGGGCGAGATTCTCGAAACGTTTGAGTATGACATGGCAAAACCGTTCCAACGTTTAAGTGTTTTTGATTCTATCTTGCATTACAACGATGATATTACTGCTGAAGCTTTGGCTGATGAGCATGCTGCCCGTCAGATCGCTGAACGTTTGGATATTGACGTTAAAGATAGTTGGGGACTAGGCAAAGTTCAGATCGAAATTTTCGAGAAAACTGTCGAGCATCGTTTACAACAACCTACATTTATCACCGAGTATCCAACGGAAGTTTCACCGTTGGCGCGTCGTAGTGACAATGATCCGTTTGTGACCGATCGTTTTGAGTTCTTTGTTGCGGGTCGTGAATTGGCAAATGGTTTCTCGGAGTTAAATGACTCTGAAGATCAAGCTGAGCGTTTCCGTGCTCAAGTTGCTGAGAAGGATGCAGGTGACGATGAAGCGATGCATTACGATGAAGATTACATCAATGCGCTAGAATACGGCTTGCCACCAACCGCAGGCGAAGGTATTGGTATCGATCGCTTGGTGATGCTGTTCACTGATTCACCTTCGATTCGAGATGTCATTCTATTCCCAGCAATGAGACCGCGTGGTTAAATTGCTTGCTAGTTAAAAAGGCCCTTGTGAGGGCCTTTTTTGTGCCTGTCTATAGGTGAATTTTCTAGCGAACGCTTCAGGGTGTGTTGTTTTAATTGCATGGGGATATAATGCAATAATGAATTGGTTATTTCCTCCAGAAAAAAGAACGATTCCAGGTAAACGCTGGATAAGTATTTTGAGTCGCACTGTCCATTTGATAGGTATCTGTGGATTGGCGGGTGGGTATTTGTATGCCCAGCCCGCAGCCGCTTGGCTACCGTTTTTATATATGACGGTTTTCAGTGGCTTGGTAATGATGCTGCTCGAGATATATGCCGACGGTATCTGGTTAGTTCAGCTACGTGGTACCGCGATTGGAGTAAAGTTAGCGTTGTTGTCTACGATGCTTTGGTGGTTTGATCAGCCTAATGCGGTTATCTATTTTGTCGTCATTGTGATCTCCGGTGTGGTTTCTCATGCGCCTGGTCGTGTTCGTTATTTCTCTTTGTGGCATGGGCGTGTCATTACCGATTCGATCTCTTTAAAACCTGGTGAAGTGAAAAATTGTGGCGGTTAGCAATGGTGCTTGAGAATGCTTTGAGTTGGCGTGACGCGTTAGCCGACGAATTTGATAAACCTTATATGCGCGCGCTTCAGCAATTTTTGGCTTCGGAAAAGGCGCAAGGAAAGCAGATTTATCCTGATGATAGCCACTGGTTCTCCGCGTTAGAAATAACGCCTTTGGAGGATGTTAAGGTCGTCATTTTGGGCCAGGATCCATATCATCAGCCAGGGCAGGCGCATGGTTTGTGCTTCTCTGTTATGCCTGATATTAAAGTGCCTCCATCACTCGTTAATATTTATAAAGAGCTGCATAGCGATCTGAATATTGAGCCTGCTGATCATGGCTTTTTGGCGTCGTGGGCTAAGCAGGGCGTTTTACTGCTGAATAGTGTGCTTACTGTTGAGCAGGGTGCTGCGGGAGCCCATCAAGGGCAAGGTTGGGAGTTGTTCACTGATAAGATTATTCGAACGGTGAACGAGCGTTGTGAGAATGTCGTTTTTTTGCTCTGGGGCGGTTATGCCCAGAAAAAAGGGAAAAGCATCGATCGAGAGCGCCATTGTGTATTAGAAGCACCCCATCCATCGCCCTTGTCATCCTACCGTGGCTTTTTTGGTTGTCAGCATTTCAGTAAAGCTAATCATTTTCTTGAAAAAAACCAGAGGCCGCCTATTCGTTGGACGCTTCCAATGCGGACTCAGTTGGCGTGAGAAGTAGCTCTGTTTGACAGTTAGGGTCGGCTTGGTAGTAGCAGTGTTGTCCGCGACCATTCTTTTTACTGTCGTACATCGCTTGGTCGGCGCAGTGAAGTAGTGTCTCAAACTCGATTGCGTCTTTAGGAGCGATTGCTGTCCCCGCGCTGCAACGTATATGAACCTCTGTAGGGGAGCTGATAATAGGTTGCTCTAAACGGTATTGTACCCGTTTCATTATCTGATCAAGTGCGTTCTTTAATTCTGATTCAGAATCGGCCTCTATGAGCAGAATAAATTCATCACCGGCCAATCTAGAGAGGGTGTCCCCATCACGTAGTTGCATATTGATCGCCGTTGTAAAGTTCACTAATACTTTGTCGCCGACGTTGTGGCCGTATTGGTCATTGATCGGTTTAAAGAAATCGAGATCGATAAAGGTTAAAGCGATACACGTGTTATTGCGTTCAACTCGGCTGAGGGCTTGGCTAGTAATCGTTTCTAGCATCTTGCGGTTGGGTAATCCGGTGAGCTGGTCGGTGTGAGCGAGTTGGCGTAATTTCTCATTTTGTTCCGAAATCTGTTGGTTCGCTGAAGAGAGTTGCTTTAAATAGCGTACTCGATTGTCAGCAAATCGCCATATGGAATAGCCTGAGATAAGTGTCATGCTACAGATGGCGATAAACAGCATCACCAATAACGTACTTTGAGAGCTGTTCTCATTGGCTATATGGCGCTTGAGCGCTGTCTCTAATTCCGTTGCGCCTTGCATGACTTCGTTAAAAAGGTTGTCGAACTCTTGATCTAGGGGGCTGCCAGCAGATGCAGCAAGATTAAAGCGTACTTGGGTGGCCTTGTGGAAGCTTTGCACTTTATAAAGCAGCTGGTTCACTTGTAGGCGAAGTGCTTTATCTTTTAAGGGTAAGTAATGTCCTTGCTGATTGCTGCCCCCGTCTAATATGGCAATGGCATACCATTTAGCCATATCTAAATGGTTGTTAACGGTTGATATTGATTCGTTAGTATCTCCCGAGAGGATCTCTTCAAACCATAAGTGCGCAAGGGCTGTTTCGAGCTTGATCTCTATGGATGCATCTACCCATGGAACATATTTTTGTACGGTGTTTTTTGAGGTGACGTGAATGTAGAGTAACAGCATAACGCTAAGCGTAGCGGTCATGCCGGTTAGTAATAGGGGTGTTATTAGACTGCTTTGACCCGTGCTTTTCACCTTAGCGCCTCTCCCTTGGCGTAGTTTTTTCTAAGGACTCAAGGGAGTGTCGCGCTATTTATATATAAGGTCAACTATTGCTAGTTATTTGTGCAATTATTTTGGTTGGAAAAGCTTAGGATCTAGCTCGTATGGCAGCGGCTGCAATTCAAGCTTATCGCTAGCAAGGGATAAAACTTCATTCTCAGCAAGGGTTTTAACCAGAACTGCTAGCATACGGTACCTGCCTTCACCACATTGAGCAGAGATGACGACCTGTCCTGCTTTTGGTTTGTCGGGTGCGCTAATCACTTGTCCGGGCAGTGGTGGTTCATTGGCATCAACCTCGGCAATATACATCGGTTTTTTGAGTTGGCCGCGGTGTTGTAAGCGCGTTACGATCTCTTGTCCGGTATAACAGCCCTTAGTAAAACTAATGCCTCCAACCGCTTGGAAGTTTGTCATTTGAGGAATGAACGCTTCTTGCGTTGCTGCACGAAGGTCTGCAATACCTGCGTCGATCTCGCTCAGTACCCAATCGTTTGTACTGCCAATGCCTACTTCTAAAGGAAGATCTGCTAATAGGGCTGTAAGAGCGTCTGTTTCCATCCAGATCTCGTAACGGTTGCCAGGAACGCGGACAACAATGCCGTTACTGAGTGAGATAATGCCATTATCTTCACTAGGGCTGTGTCCGAAACATTTTTCGACAATCGCTTGGGCACCCGGTCCTATTAAGCCAAGTCCTGATACTTGATCGGTAATTTCGCTCGCTTCTGCTTTAGAAAAAACCATATACTTTTTGAGATTGGCGCTAGCGCTTTCAAAAATATCATGGCTCATGCGTAGCCAGGCTTTATCTTCGCCCGCTTTTATGACCCGGAAGAGGCTTAGCATATGGCCTTTGATGTTGCAGTGGGAGCCGAGAGAGCTTCCGCGACTGAACACTTCAGAAACATCACAGCTTAATTGGCCTTGTAAAAATTTCTCAGTGTCAGGCCCTTGGATTGAGAGTATGCGTTGATGAATAAGCGGAATAACCTGAGTTGTTTTACCGCTGCTACTTTGTACGCTGATTTTATCCGTACTAAGTTGGATATCTCTTTCTTCTAGTAATGTAATCAGACTGCTCATTGTGTCTTCTGTACCTACTGCAATAGTGAACTGCTGCTAGTGTACGCCAAAACATACTTAAGGACAGCAGATAAAGACTAAGGTTATTTACGCATTTGGCGCTTCAGTCGTGGCGGTCGTGTGGGCAAGCGCTTGCCCTAATGTAACAGGGCTATTGGCTGTTAAGCTCTCGTTCCAATCGATGCTGTCTTTACCAAAAAGGAGAATGACGGTTGAGCCTAGTTTGAAACGCCCCATCTCCTCACCTTTTTCAAGCGTGATAGGTGTACTTGCCTGCTTGGTAAAGCTTTTATGGATAGGTTGTTTGAGCAGCGGTGCTTCTTGACCTGACCATACCGTTTCGATCCCTGCTACGATCATGGCGCCAACGAGGATCATTGCCATAGGGCCGTGCTCAGTATCGAAGAACGCGACGAGGCGCTCATTACGAGCAAATAGTTGGTCAACACCCTGTGCCGTTGTTTGATTGACGGAGAATAGATCTCCAGGCACATAAATTGTGTGGGTGAGCGTGCCAGTAACCGGCATATGGACGCGATGATAATCTTTAGGCGATAGGTACACGGTAGCAAATTGACCATCGATAAAATCAGCTGCTCGATCTTGATCGCCACCGAGTAGCGTTGTCAGACCATAACCACGTCCCTTAGCTTGAAAGATGCGACCATGATCAATCGGACCTAATTGGCTAATTGCGCCGTCTGCAGGGCTAACGATAACGCCCTCCGTCTGATCTATCGGTCTAGCTCCCTCTTTCAATGCTCGCGTAAAGAAAGCATTGAAACTTGGGTAATTGGTTGGAATCTCTTCTTGAGCTTCAGACATGTTGATCTGATAGTTCTTGTTGAACCATTTTATAAAGCTATTTTTGACCCAGGGGGTTTCACAGTCAGCTATTTTGCCGACGAATCGAGATAAAAGGTGTTGAGGTACAATATGCTGAAAAAGTATAAACAGCTTATCTTTGAGGGTTTTCATTACTTCTCCACAGGTGTATCAGATAGATTGCCCCATTCAAACCAAGAACCGTCGTAACAGCGAATATCTTGGAAACCTAGATAACGAGCGACGAAATAAGTTAAGCCTGAACGTCGATGTGCTTGGCAGTGCGTTACGATCGTTTTGTCGGGGGTTATACCGCTTGCTTCTAATGCTGAAAGTAATTCAGCTGCGGGTTTAATGCGTAGATTATCGGTGCTTATTAGGCAGTCTGTCCATTCAAAATGTTGAGCACCGGGGATATGCCCCCCTTTTTTTGCATTAATGACTTTTTCACCACTAAACTCTTCTGGGCTCCGTGCATCCCAAATGGTGGTGTGTGGATCGGAGAGGGTGTTGATAATCTCTTCTACATCCATGGAAAGCGTTTCGTTCATATCGATTGAAAACTGTGATGGCGTTGGCTTGCTTGTCGTCAGATCAAGTTTTAATCCTGCCTCTTTCCAGCTATTGAGTTGCCCGTTAAGCATTGAGCAGTTTTGGTGCCCTGCAATATTAAGCGTCCAAATCAATCGTCCAGCCCAAGGGCCCATCTGGTCATCATAGGCAACAACAAGGCTTTGTTCGGTCAAGCCAATGTCTTGGCATAAGGTTTCTAACTGTGTAGCGCTAAGTCTTTTATTGGGTACCGGCTGCTCACCACACAATAGTCTGGATGAAGGAAGGTTGATGGCACCTGGTATGTGGCCCTTTTGATAATTTTCTTCACTCGACAGATCAATGATTAATAGATTTGGATTGCCGATGTGTTGGTGCAGCTCATTGGCTTCAATTAAAAGGGGTAACATGATTTTGAGACTCCAAAAAATATAGCGAGGGCATGATCATACGGGGTTGGTGATAGGCTTAAAAGTTTTCCCCCTAGCTAAGTGTCAACAATACGCCTAGTTGGGGGTAGGATTACTTTTTCATTTTCTTCAAGCTAAGTGTCGCCGCAGAGCATAGGTACCTAAATCGCTCATGGTGGAAGTCCGAAACTTCCGGCCCCGAGGTGCCGTAGTCAGCGTGAATAATGGCAATAGGGGTACTGCCAAAAAAGACCGACATTAATAAAAAGCCATTGGGATTTCCCCAAGGATGATAGATCTCAGGAAGCATATGAAGCATCTGCTCTCTATTTTCGGGCTTGATTAATATGCAGCCTGGTTTTTCTCGTAGTTTTTTGAATAAGCTGGGTATTTGCAGATCGTATTGAAAAGCGGCAATAGGATGATCTTCCTCAAAGCCGACAGAGAAGGCGGTTTTAAGTTGATGCGCTTTATTGTTGACCAGAAACATGGATACGCGTTCGAAGCCTAAACCGCGATTTAAACCCTGAATTAACCCTTGGAAAACATGCTTAGGCTGAGTGTAAAGATTGTAACCTTTTAAGAAACGTTCAGCGATCTGGTCAAAGATATGTTTATCAAGGTATTCAGGTTTATCTTCGATGATAATCGTTTCTTGAGGTTGTTCTTCGGGAATCGCTTCGGGTGCAACTATATCGGCTTCCGGTTTTGTCACCGCAGGCAGTGTTGCTGATAAGAGGTTCGCTTCTTTGGCTGAAAGACGGTAATTAACCATCTTGTTTGACGGCAGTAATAGCATTTCCGCTGCCGGAGCCATCGTGCCGGCTACATGGTAGCCACGAGCTGATTTGGCACAGTTCACATGCAGGTTATTGATGGTTTCAGCAATCTCACCTTTTAGATAATCATTGATAATATCAATGATTTTCATTGTCTTGGTTTGGTTCCAGCCGAGGTTGGCCGTTAGGGCGATCCAGTTGGCCAGTTTTACAGGGAAAAACTTTTCTTGAACTAGGTGATTGATATCCCTAAGATCTGCGTCGGTTAGACGAGGGTCACCCAAGGCTCTTTGATGTAGCTGAGCCAGTGTTTTTTTATTGGGAGAGGTTTCATGCTCTAGACTGACCATGGCCAATTCTGAGATCCCCCAGTATTCGATCAGTCCTCGCGATATCTCTTGAATAGTACAGCCAAGAATATCTGTTTCAGCCAGTACTACATCTGTTTTTTCTTCGCGTAGCTTTATCTGTATCTCGCTCATGTGAAGCGCAGCGTGTTGCCATAGCATCCAGTGACCGACACCGTAGAAGAGTGATGCGAGGTATGTTTCTTCAGCGAAGGGTGCTTTGCGTCGTTTTATCCATGACTCAACCTGTGTTGCCGCATGATGGCTGACCGCGATATAGCGGAAGTACATTTTTTGGGCAACGCTGGAAGGGTTTAACTTTAAAGGGGTTGTTGCCTTAACAACGGCTTCAATATTATCTAGGCCAAGGGAGTTGATAGCATGGTCAATGCTGGTGACTTTAGAGTCTACTTTGTTATGAAGTTCTGATGCTTTGCGGACCATGTGCAAGCATAAGACGGGATCGGATTTTATTGTTTTGTTCAGCTCCTGCAGCGTTACCATATCATCACGCAGTTTGCGTTGAAGGCGACGTAACACGCTGTTTCTTACAGGCAAAGGACGATCTTTTAGGTATTCAACCCAAGACTCTGCACCGTATGGGGATTCTGACATTTACACTCCGTCCTATTTCTTCTTTTTGATTATGGACTGACTTTAACTATTTTGCTCTTCAATTGAGCAAAGTATGTGTTTATAGCTTTTCCAGCGATGTTCGCTGATTGTGCCATCTTCTACTGCATTTTTCAGCGCACATCCGGGTTCTTTTTCATGATTACAGTCACGGAATCGGCACATGCCTGCTAGTGGCTGTAGTTCTCTAAAGCCATTTATAACGTCATCAGGTTCGATATGCCATAAGCCGAATTCTCTAATCCCGGGAGAATCGATCAGGTCACCACCATCAGGGAAGTGAAATAGTCTGGCTGTCGTTGTGGTGTGGCGGCCTTTTTTGGTTTGCGCGGAAAGCTCCCCCACTTTTAGATCGATGCCGGGAAGCAGGGTATTAATTAGGGAAGATTTGCCTACACCAGATTGGCCGACAAAAACACTAATGCGTTGATCTAGCTTGGCTTTAAGGTTGGCAAGTCCCTCTTCATGGGCACTAGACGCTAGAAGAACCTCATAATCTATGTCGCGATATCGCTGTAGCATCGCTTCGATTTTATGGCGATTCTCTTCGTTTAATAGGTCTGTTTTATTGAGCAGAATGACCGGTTCTATACCACTAAGCTCAGCGGCAACTAGATAGCGATCTATAAGATTTGCATGGGGGGTAGGTTCTACCGCGACAGTGATAACGATGAAATCGATATTTGCAGCAACGGGTTTCATCTCACCGTAAGGGTTTGGACGAAGCAGCTCGCTTTTGCGGTCAAGCTTTGCAACGACAACACCACTCTCTTTGCCTTCTCGCCAGATGACGCGATCACCGGTGACCAGTTGGCCTAAATTGGTGCGCATATGACAACGTAAGATTTCGCCTTGTCGCTCTCCTTCGGTTGCTTCGACATCAACCGTTCGACCGAAATGAGAGATGATTAGCCCATGTTGCTCAGGGCCAAGGTCGCTGCTATCGAGTTGTTGATCGATAGCCGTATCTTTTTTGGATGCGCGAGCGGCACGTTCTTCTTGTATTTTTTGAATGCGCCAGCTTTGGCGGCGAGTGAGTTTACGTTTCGCCATAGTGTGTTAACGATGCTCTCTTAATTCTGTTTGCGCTAAGAGATCGAATCGCTAAATATCCCCGTTTTATCGAATCCATAGATTAATTGGTCCTGCTAACCAGTCCAAGGTAGGGTATTCTAAGGGAAAGTGTAGTGCCTGCGTCAACTTTGGAGGTGTTTAGTGGAAAATAAGGGCAATTTGATCTGGATTGATCTAGAAATGACCGGTTTAGAGCCGAAAAAGGACGTGATAATTGAAATTGCGACCATCGTAACGGATTCAGATCTAAATATTTTAGCGGAAGGTCCTATGTTGGCTATTCATCAACCGGATGAATTGTTAGACGGCATGGACGAGTGGTGTACGAATCAGCATGGTAAATCAGGTTTAACCCAGCGAGTAAAAGACAGTGTGGTGACTGAGAACCAGGCTGAACAGGAAACGCTTAACTTTTTGAAACAGTATTTGAACCCTGGTGAATCACCAATGTGCGGTAATAGTATTGGTCAGGATCGTCGTTTTCTTGATAAGTACATGCCTGAACTAGAAGCTTTTTTTCATTATAGAAATTTGGATGTAAGCTCGCTTAAAGAGTTGGCCAAACGCTGGAAGCCTGAAGTGGCTGCAGGCGTTGTGAAAAAAGGCTCGCATCTAGCGATGGATGATATTAAAGATTCAATTGATGAGCTTAAATATTATCGTGAGCATTTTATAAAGCTGTAAAATCAAAGATTGATTTTAGGGCGGCGAGGGTGCTGCTGAATAGGTAGCACGTTCTCGTCTTTAGCGTTTTTTAATTGTTGTATCGCCCAGCTTACATGCTCTCGAACGATGTCGGAATCGTGATTTAGTTTGTCTTCCAGAGCCTGTCTTACTTCATTTCCTCCTTTGCTATTGCCCAGCGCAACGGCAATGTTTCTTAGCCATCCTATGTGACCTGTACGTCGAATGGCTGATCCTTCGGTCTTTTTAAGAAAAGTGGCTTCATCCCAGCTAAATAGCTCGATCAATTCTTGTTTGTCTAGTTTTTGGCGAGGGTGGAAGTCTGTCTCGTTGGTGAAATCGGCAAAACGATTCCAAGGGCAGATTAATTGGCAGTCATCGCAACCAAAAATCCTATTTCCCATTTTTGGTCTTAACTCTTCAGGAATTGATCCACTTAGCTCAATCGTTAAATAAGAGATACAGCGTCGTGCATCCAACAGATGTGGCTGAGGAAAGGCTTGGGTTGGGCATACGTCTAAGCAAGCGGTGCATTTTCCACAATGCTCCTCCGTTGTTGGGGGATCAATTGGTAGCGGTAGATTAATGAGTAACTCACCGAGGAAAAACATAGATCCGGCATGTCTGTTGAGAATGAGCGTGTGTTTGCCACGCCAACCGATGCCCGCTTTTTCTGCTAAAGGACGCTCTAGTATAGGGGCGCTATCCACGAAGGCCCGAAAAACGCTTTCACCGACCTCGTTTTCAATTCTTTTGCCTAACTGCGTGAGGCGCTTTCGAATGAGCTTATGGTAATCTCGCCCTAAAGTGTATCTTGATATATAAGCGCTACTTTCATCATCTAATACTTCCATGGCGTGGGTATCAGGCGGAAGGTAGTCCATGCGAACACAGATCGCGCGCTGGGTACCCGGTAGAAGGCTATCAGCGGAGAAACGTTTATCTAAATGATTATTGAGATACCCCATTTCTCCGTGATAACCGCGCTCAATCCATTGCTCGTAATGCGCTTGTTCTGCATGAAGATCACAATCAGTAATACCGCACTGCTGAAAACCGAGCTCTAGGGCCCACTCTTTTATCTTAGTACTGAGTTCAGCGAGCATAGCTGTTGATAATTCAGGCATAGAATCAGACTTGCCCTCTAAGGGGAAGATTCCTCATAATGTTATGTAAATCTAATGAAAATAAAGATGGCTTTATATCGATGTCCGTTAATAGAGCAGTACTTCCAGCGCCATTATACACAGCTGAGCAAACGCGTGTGCTTGATAGCACGGCGATTACTAAATTTGATATTCCCGGTATAAAGCTGATGCAGCGTGCCGGTCATGCTGTTTTTGCTGAAATTATTGAGCGTTTCCCTAAAGTTCGACGTTTAACCATCATGTGTGGTGGTGGCAATAATGGGGGGGATGGCTTTGTTGTAGCGCTGCTTGCTATTCAAAAAGGGTTTGATGTTCAACTCGTTTGCGTTGGTGATGATGCCTTTATTGCTTCACTTCATGGTGAAGCTAGGGAGGCATGGGAGTTACTCGAAGAGATTAATTTCGATTATGAAATCTACCAAGCAGGAATGTTTTTTTCGGGTGAATTGATCGTAGATGCTTTGCTGGGGACGGGACTATCGGGGCCTGTTTATGGCCTTTTTGAGCAAGCTATAGCGCAAATTAATCGATCACCAAGTGCTGTTTTTGCGGTGGATATCCCCTCGGGTTTGTGTGCCGATACAGGAGCGGTTTTAGGGGTTGCGGTTAAGGCGGATGTGACGTTGAGTTTTATCGGCATGAAGCGGGGGTTATTTACCTTTGAGGCTGTGGATTATTGCGGTGAGCTGCTTTTTGATGATTTGAAATTGCCGGAAGATGTTTATGATTGCGTGCCTGTGAATTTGTTTCGTACAACCGAACGCGATCTTAAAGAGTGCCTGCCAGCGCGTGAGAGGCGCGCGCATAAGGGGTGTTTTGGCCATGTATTAGTTATTGGTGGAAATTTAGGAATGGGAGGCGCCGCGCTGCTTGCCGCTGAAGCAGCGATTAGAAGCGGGGCGGGCCTTGTGTCGTTGGCGACGCATCCAGAGCATGTCACAGCTTCGTTGAGCCGCTGTCCAGAAGTAATGGTCAAAGGGGTCAGAGGGGCTGCGGACCTCAATCCGCTTTTGGATAAGGCGGATGTGATTGTATTGGGGCCTGGGCTTGGACAAAATGCTTGGTCGGATCAGATGCTGTATGCTGCGGTTGCCGCAAAGAAACCGATGGTATTGGATGCCGACGCACTGAATTTGATGGCGTTGAACGATCGCTTGCGTAAAACAGACCAAGCGCAGAAGCGTCATTGGATTTTTACGCCTCATCCAGGTGAGGCCGCGCGAATGTTAGGAGAGACGGTCGAGTTGATTGAGAGAGATCGTTTCGCCAGTGTAGAGCGTCTGCAGCGCCACTGTGGAGGAGCGGTGATTCTTAAAGGTGCGGGCTCTCTTGTTTCTGCGGGAGAGGCTTGTTATCTCTGTAGCGAAGGGAATCCAGGGATGGCTGTTGGTGGTATGGGCGATGTGCTCTCTGGAATTTGTGGTGCGTTACTTTCTCAAGGGTTATCACCAGAAAGTGCGGCACGCGTGGGTGTTTATATTCATGCGAAAGCGGCAGATATGAGAGCCGGTATTCAGGGTGAGGCTGGTTTATTAGCTTCAGATCTTTTTTTAGCGATTTCAGCCGTTATTAACGGTAAGTGCGAGTAGTAACGATTAGCGATGAGTAGTGATTATAAAGTTAGTTTGCCAGATGAAGCATCGATGACCGCATTTGGGCATGCCATTGCGCAGGCGTCAGGTGGATCAGGGGTGATTTTTCTATTGGGTGATCTTGGGATGGGTAAGACCACGTTGAGTCGTGGCGTATTGCAAGGGATGGGGCATAAAGGTTCCGTTAAGAGTCCAACTTATACGCTGGTAGAGCCCTATGATGTCGGTGAGCAACGTATCTATCATTTTGACCTCTACCGGTTGGCCGATCCTGAGGAGTTAGAGTATTTAGGCATACGAGATTATTTTGATGAGGCTGCGCTTTGTTTGGTTGAGTGGCCGAACAGGGGGGAAGGTATGCTGCCTGTTGCGGATATGCTGCTGAATATTGAGTTAGATGGTTATGGTCGAACGGTGCAGTGGACGCCGCAAACTGAAAAAGGGCAAAAAATGGCCGATAGATTGGTAAAGACTATATAGATAGGTAAAGGCTATATAGTATGTATTTAAATACGCGAACTTTTTTACTTTTCGTATTGTGTGAGTAGCAGTGTAAAGAGATGGCAAGAACTGTATCTCGATTGTTTAGGGTGTCTATGAAGGGGTTTGCTAAAGCTTTATGCGGATAATTATGTTTCCTAAGCTGGTAGGTGGCTTGCTGGGATTGCTGTTTTTATGCGTTTCTGCAGTCACGCAGGCGGGTGATGTAAAAAAAGTGCGTATGTGGCTCGCGCCAGATCATGCGCGTTTGGTGTTTGATCTTTCAGGCCCCTCTGCTCATAAGGTGTTTACATTAAGTAACCCCCATCGGATTGTTTTAGATGTCGAAAATGCCAAACTCACCGCAGATTTAACCAAATTAGGCTTAGATAAAAGCCCTGTTCAACGTATCCGCTCAGGAAAAAACGGTAAAACTTTGCGTTTGGTATTGGATTTGAAACGTGCCGTTCGACCAAAAAGTTTTGAGTTAAAACCCAACCAAAAATATGGCCACCGCTTAGTTCTTGATCTGTATGAAAAAGACTCTTTGGTAAAAGCGAAAAAAACGGCAAAACCTAAGGCTGTAGCTGGGCGAGATATAGTTATCGCGATTGATGCCGGGCATGGCGGAGATGATCCTGGTGCGATCGGCAGTGGTAGAGTACGCGAAAAAGATGTGGTTTTGGCCATTGCTAAAGAATTGAAGCGCCGTTTAGATCAAACTCCTGGTTATAAAGGCAAGCTAACCCGAACGGGTGATTACTATATTAGTCTGAGAGGACGCACTAAGGCTGCACGTAAGCATAATGCTGATCTGTTTGTCTCTATTCATGCCGATGCTTTTAAAGACCATCGCGCGCGCGGGGCATCGGTATGGGTGCTGTCATCCCGAGGTGCAAGTAGTGAAATGGGACGTTGGTTGGCGCGTAAAGAAAACAGCGCTGACCTGATCGGGGGGGTTGGTAGTGTTAGCTTAGATGATAAGGACAATGTTTTGGCGAGTGTTCTTTTGGATATGTCGATGACCGCCAGCCGAGAAGACAGTCGCTCCATTGCCAAAGGGATACATGGCAATATCAAACGTTTTGCCCGAATGCATAAGTCGCATGTTGAACAAGCGGGTTTCGTTGTTTTGAAATCTCCAGATATCCCTTCAATTTTGGTAGAGACGGGGTTTATCTCAAACCCTGGTGAAGCGGCAAAATTAAAAACCCGAAGTTATCAAAAAAAGATGGCGGATGCTGTGTATAAAGGTATAACGCAGCATTTCGAGAGAAAGCCTCCTGCGTTGACTTATGTCGCGCAACGTAAAGCCAAGGATAACCGTAGCTACAAAGTTGTTCGTGGTGATACCCTTTCTGTTATTGCATCTAAGAATGGTGTTTCTTTAGCGTCGTTGCGTAAAGTAAACAGTCTTAAAAGCGATCGTATTAAAATTGGGCAGGTTTTACGGATACCTGCCAGTTAAAGGAAATTTCATGTCTCGTATACATCTACTATCCCCGCGCCTTGCCAACCAGATCGCGGCGGGTGAGGTTGTTGAACGTCCAGCTTCTGTTATCAAAGAGATCCTAGAAAATAGTCTTGATGCTGGGGCGAATAAAGTGGATGTGGAAGTAGAGCAGGGCGGCGTAAAGTTAATGCGTATCCGTGACAACGGATCGGGGATTGAAAAAAATGATCTTTCGTTAGCGTTGAGTCGACATGCTACTTCTAAAATACGCGCGCTCGAAGATCTAGAGGCCGTTGGAAGTTTGGGGTTTAGGGGAGAAGCCTTAGCCAGTATCAGCTCTGTTTCGCGTCTGTCGTTAACCTCTCGGCAAGCCGAGCAAGATAACGCTTGGCAAGTTCAGACGGAGGGGCGTGATATGGAGGCGATATTGGAGCCTGCGGCCCACCCTGAAGGCACGACTGTTGAGGTTAAAGACCTGTTTTTTAATACACCGGCACGTCGTAAATTTTTAAAAACGGAAAAAACTGAGTTCCGCCACCTGGATGAGGTGGTAAAACGTTTGGCATTGAGTCGTTTTGATGTGGCGTTTCAGTTAAGGCACAATGGAAAGGTTATTCATCAACTGCGCCAAGCTGATAGTGAGATAGAACAAGAGCGCCGCGTTGCGAGTATTTGTGGATCTGCATTTATTGATAACGCACTTAAGGTGGATGTTGCAGCGGAGGCCTCTGGGCTGCGCCTATGGGGCTGGGTCGGCTTGCCAACATTTTCTCGCAGTCAGGCAGATCTACAATATTTCTTTGTTAATGGCCGGATGATTCGTGATCGCGTGGTCACGCATGCGGTACGACAAGCGTATGCGGATGTGTTGTATCATGGTCGTTTCCCAGCGTATGTACTTTATCTTGAGTTAGATCCAGCGCTGGTGGATGTGAATGTCCATCCAACGAAACATGAAGTGCGGTTTAGAGAAAGTCGTTTAGTACATGACTTCCTTTTTAGAACCTTGCATCGAATGATCGCGGATATGCGTCCACAGGATCAGCTATCTTCATCGCCCGAATCCCAATCGGGCCAAAATTCGCCCGAACTTGGGCTTCAGTCTCCTGCGGTGGCCACTGAACAGAATTATGAACAGGGTCGTATGGCTTTTAGGCAAAATTCGCCTTCTGGGCCGTCCAACGGCCAAGCGGCTGGGTTTGCTGGAGCAAATTATGCTCCTTCTAATCCATCTATTCACCAAATCAGAGATCAGGTGAGTGGATATGGTGCCTTACACCCAGATCAAAATGCGGTGGCTACGTCAGATGTTCAAGGGCATGAAAGTGATAAGTGTCCGCCTATGGGCTACGCTATTGCTCAGCTTCATGGTGTCTATATCCTAGCGGAAAATGAGCAAGGGTTAATCGTCGTTGATATGCACGCCGCGCATGAACGTATTGTATACGAGCGGATGAAACAATCATTTGAAGAGGATGTTGTTCGATCGCAGCCTCTGTTAGTGCCGTTAAGTCTAGCGGTGAGTGATCGTGAGGCGGATTGTTCGGAAGAACAGTCTCAAACATTTAAGCGTTTGGGGTTTGAACTCGCTCGAATGGGTGAGGAGACGCTTGTAGTGCGTCAAGTTCCCGTTTCACTTGCGAAGGGTAATATCGAACAATTAATACGTGATGTGCTTGCCGATATGCTGGTTTATGGTGAAAGCAAACGTATTGAGCAACATATTAATGAGCTGTTAGCGACGATGGCTTGCCATGGAGCCGTTCGAGCGAATCGACAGTTAACGTTGCCGGAAATGAATGCGTTGCTGCGGGATATGGAAAATACTGAGCGTAGTGGTCAATGTAATCATGGTCGGCCTACGTGGAGTCAGATGAGTATGTCTGATCTTGATAAATTATTTATGCGCGGGCAGTAGGGGATATTTTGAGTAGTTTGCCAGTTGTTTTTTTAATGGGTCCTACCGCATCAGGTAAAACTGATTTGGCGATGAAACTCTACGATCAGTTGCCCTGTGAGATTGTGAGTGTGGATTCGGCGATGATTTATCGGGGTATGAATATTGGTACCGCTAAGCCCGATGCGGAGTTGTTGTCTAAGTATCCACACCGATTGATCGATATTCGAGATCCAGATGAAGCGTATTCTGCTGCTGAATTTCGCCATGATGCACTCGCATTGATCGAGGAGATAAGAGCTGCAGGTAAAATTCCGCTTTTGACGGGTGGAACAATGCTTTATTTTCATGCGCTTAAGAATGGTTTGGCTTCTTTACCTAAAGCTGACTCTGCCGTGCGTGAGCGTATTTTGAATCAGGCGCAGGCTGAAGGCTGGGATGCAATCCACAGGAGATTGGCGGAAGTTGATCCTGAGTCGGCTGCCCGTTTAAATCCGAATGATTCGCAGCGTTTGCAGCGGGCACTTGAAGTTTATGAGGTTTCTGGTCGTACGATGACCGAGCTGTGGGCCGAGCAAGAGGCGCAAAAGCCTGATTTTAAGATCATACCGATGGCTGTCATGCCAACAGAGCGATCTGAGTTACATGATAGAATCGCTCAGCGTTTTGATATTATGCTAGATCAGGGTTTTGTTGATGAAGTGAAGACCCTTTGGGATAGAGGGGATCTTAATCTACAAATGCCATCGGTTCGCTGTGTTGGCTATCGGCAAGTGTGGGAATATTTTGCGGGTACCTGGGATTACGACACCATGAAATTTAAAGGGGTTGTTGCGACTCGACAGCTCGCAAAACGGCAAGTTACGTGGCTGAGAAGTTGGGAAAATCTTGCCTGGATGGACACTCATGACCCAAAACTATTATCTAATGCCTTGAAATTAATAGAAGGTGGCATTATATAATGTCATGCTGGACTGCAAAAATGCTGTATAAGAGTTGTTATGCAGCAGTAGTGAGGCGAATTGTGCGCCGCCAGCCATACTATAACGACAAAATATAAAATATTTCTCGGGAAGGAGTTTGCAAATGTCAAAAGGGCAATCGTTACAAGACCCTTATCTGAATGCGCTACGTAAAGAGCGCATTCCGGTGTCTATATTTTTGGTTAATGGAATTAAACTGCAAGGTCAGATCGAATCTTTCGACCAGTTTGTCATTCTGTTGAAAAATACCGTAAGCCAGATGGTTTACAAGCATGCAATTTCAACAGTCGTGCCAGCACGCCCTGTGAAACTGCCGTCTGCTGATGAAATGAAAGCAGAGGACTGATAATAATTGTTCTTTGAGCGACCGAAGAGTGGCGAACGCGCCATATTAGTACACATGAATTTGGCGGCGGAAGCCGATCAAGAAAGCCCAAAAGAGCTCGAAGAGCTAGCGTTATCTGCAGGAGCTGACCCGGTTGAATTTCTTACCGGGTCGCTTGCGCACCCAAATCCTAAGTTTTTTATAGGTCAAGGTAAGCTAGATGAGTTAAAAATGCTGGTTGAGCATCACGATGCTCAAGTTGTGATTTTTAATCATGCGTTGAGTCCTGCTCAAGAGCGTAATATTGAGCGTGAGATTCAAAACAGGGTGCTTGATCGCACTGGGCTTATTCTTGATATATTTGCCCAGCGTGCACGTACCCATGAGGGTAAGTTGCAGGTTGAACTGGCTCAGTTGGATCATATGTCTACTCGCCTTGTGCGAGGTTGGACGCATTTGGAGCGCCAGAAAGGTGGTATTGGTCTCCGTGGGCCAGGTGAGACACAGTTAGAAACCGATCGACGACTATTGCGTGCGCGAATAAAATCTATTCATAAACGTTTAGAAAAAGTTCGAAAACAGCGTGATCAAGGGCGTCGTTCCAGAAAGCGTGCAGAGGTGCCAACGCTATCATTGGTTGGGTATACCAATGCTGGCAAGTCGACGTTGTTTAATCATCTGACGACGTCCGAGGTTTATGCAGCTGACCAGTTGTTTGCGACGTTGGATCCAACGCTACGTCGTGTAGAGGTTGAGGATGTAGGTCCTGCTATTTTGGCGGATACAGTAGGGTTTATTCGTCATCTGCCGCATAAGCTTGTTGAGGCTTTTCGGGCAACGCTGCAAGAAACGATTGAAGCGACCTTGCTGTTGCATGTGATTGATAGTCATGATGATGATCGACATGATCATGTCGCGGAAGTTGAGCATGTGTTGAGTGAGATCGGCGCTGATGAAGTGCCGGTGCTCGAGGTTTACAATAAAATAGACCTTTTAGAAGGGCGTGAAGCGCGTATTGATCGTAACGAGGATGGCAAGCCAACTCGCGTGTGGTTATCTGCGGTAACAGGGGAAGGGCATGATCTATTGTTCCAAGCTGTTAATGAGTTGCTGGCAGACGATGTGTTTCATGATAACGTTGCCTTACAACCCGCTGAGGGGAATTTTAGGGCGCGTTTGTATGAGAGTGGTGCCGTACTTTCGGAACAGGTAGATGAAAAAGGATCTATTATTCTTGAAGTGCGTATACAGAAAAAAGATATGCTACAGATTCTAAGTCGATTAGGGATGTCTCAGGAACGATGTTTTCCTAAAGAGGTCAGCCCTTATTGATAGATAATCGGATTTTATCTGTTCTTACGTTGTAATCCTCGTCTTTAGTGAGGGAAGTGGTAAGATCAGACGAATAATTCGAATTGAGTTTATGTGTTTTAATTTACCTAACTAGTTGTTTTATACGGAGTGACGTATGGCTTGGAATGAGCCTGGTGGTAATGGTGATAATAAAGACCCTTGGGGCGGTGGTAATAACAATAACCGTGGGGGTAATAAAGGCGGTGGCGATCAGGGTCCACCAGACCTAGACGAAGCGCTACGCAAGTTGCAAGATAAGCTGAATGGTATCTTCGGCGGTTCTGGTAAGCGCGCAAGCGGTGGTTCTGGCGGAGATGATGGTGGCTCAAGCTCCTCTTCTGGTGCCGGTTTCTTCTGGGTGATTGTTCTTATTGCTGTGTTGGTTTGGGCTGGTATGGGTGTCTATACGGTCGACCAGCAGGAGCGAGGTGTAGTGCTGCGCTTAGGTAAATACAGTGAAACTGTAGGGCCTGGTCTGCAGTGGAACCCGCCATTAATTGATCTTGTTCAGAAAGTAAATGTGACGCGCGTTCGAACGCGTGATCATAGTGCGCTTATGCTGACTAAGGATGAAAATATCGTAGATGTGAATATGACGGTTCAATACGTTATTTCTGATACGAAAGATTTCGTCCTAACGGTTCGAGATCCCGAGGCTAGTTTATCGCACGCAGCTGAATCTGCCCTTCGTCATGTGGTGGGTTCGACTAACATGCACGATATCCTGACTCAGGGACGTGAAGCGTTATCTGATCAAGTTCAAACGCGTTTGCAAAGCTATATGGCCAACTACGGTACAGGCTTGCAAATCTCTAAGGTCAATATTAAAGAAACAAAAGCGCCGAATCAGGTGCAGGATGCTTTCGATGATGTGATCAAGGCGCGAGAAGATGAACAGCGAGTGAAAAACGAAGCTGAATCTTATGCTAATGGCGTTGTTCCAGAAGCACGAGGTCAGGCTCAGCGTGTGCTCGAAGAGGCTAGTGCCTATCGTGAGCAGGTGGTTGCTCGTTCAGAAGGTGATGCGAAACGTTTTACCGCATTGTTAACTGAGTATGAGAAAGCGCCAGAGGTAACACGTGAGCGTCTTTACTTAGATACGATGGAAACTATGCTTTCTGATAACCCTAAAGTGTTGATTGATGTTGAGGGTGGGAACAATATGATGTACTTGCCTCTCGATAAAATCATGCAGAATCGACCTGTTTCAGGCAGTGTTGACGGGCCGGTTCGTTTAGATAGTCAAAGTTTGCGAGAGGTCACTGATCAGGTGGTTGATCAGCTTCGTCAGAGACAAAGCACACGTAGCGGAGGTCGATAATGCAATCTAAATCTTTAGTGGGCTTAATTATCTTTGCTGTCGTGGTATTGATTGCGCAAAGCTCTCTTTACATTGTTAAGGAAACTGAGCGTGCAGTGTTGCTTAAATTTGGTGAGGTAGCAGAAGCTGATGTGCTTCCGGGTTTGCACTTTAAAATTCCATTTGTGAACAAAGTGCGTAGGTTTGATTCTCGAATCTTAACCTTGGATGCGCGTCCTCAGTCATACCTGACGTCAGAGAAAAAGCGTCTTACTGTTGATTCTTTTGTTAAGTGGCGTGTATCGGATGTGCAGAAGTTCTATACCGCGACATCGGGTGATGAGTTTAAAGCGGCGCAGCTTCTCTCTGACCGCGTTGATACTGGCTTGCGTAACCAGTTTGGTGAGCGAACAGTGACAGAGGTTGTCTCCGGTGAGCGTGAAGAGTTGATGCGCGAGTTAACAAATAGCTTAAGTGCCATTGCTATTCAGGAGCTTGGGGTGGAAGTGGTTGATGTTCGTGTTAAACGTATCGACCTTCCGCAAGAGGTTTCTGAATCGGTTTACGGGCGTATGCGTTCTGAGCGTGAGCTTGAAGCGCGAGATATTCGTTCGCGTGGTAAGGAGTTAGCTGAAGGTATTCGTGCCGATGCGGATCGTCAGAAAACAGTTATTGCTGCTGAAGCTTACCGTGAGTCGGAAGAGTTGCGTGGTGAGGGTGATGCAATAGCTGCGAATAACTACGCTAAGGCCTATTCAGCTAATCCAGAGTTCTACTCTTTCTATCGTAGTTTGCAGGCATACCGCGAATCTTTTGGTCAAGGTGGCGACGTGCTTGTCTTGAAACCAGACAGTGATTTCTTTAAGTACTTGGGTCAACCAGGGGTTAAGTAGAATTTACTGACGTAAAAATGTACAAAAAAACGGTTCAGGGGAAGGCATTCCCCTGATTCCGTGTTAGAATATCGCAACCGGGTTACAGCCCGGTTTTTTTGTGCGATATGATTGGGAATATTAGGTAAGTTTATGTCTTCTGAGCTACTTAATGGATTGGCTGTTGGTTTTTGCCTCATGCTTATTCTTGAGGGCATTATTCCATTTCTTTATCCACAGCGTTGGCGCAACTTAGTTCAGCAGCTGGCGTTGGTCAGTGATCGTTCGCTTAGATTGATCGGTCTTGGCAGTATGGTTTTGGGGCTTGTAGCCCTTTATGCAGTTCACTAAATAGAATTTATAATATATTGGTTTATCCAATATATGGTTTTGAGAGATACGGAGTACCGCATGGCATTGGCAGATCGTTGGCTGCTTCCGGAAGGTGTGCAAGAGCTACTTCCACCGCAAGCCCGTCGCGTTGAGATTGTACGTAGGCGTTTATTGGATCTGTATGAGCATTGGGGCTATGAGCTTGTTATGCCTCCTGTGTTTGAGCATCTTGAATCGTTATTGACGGGTGTGGGGCGAGATTTAGAGCTTAATACGGTAAAAGTAACAGATCAGCTAAGTGGCCATACCGTTGGTGTGCGTGCAGATATTACACCTCAAGTTGCGCGTATTGATGCGCATCGTTTGCGTGAATCCGGTGTAACTCGTCTCTGTTATGCAGGATCTGTTGTTCATGCGTTACCGACTCAACCGTTAGCGTCTCGTAATCCTTTGCAGGTGGGTGCTGAGTTGTTTGGTCACTCGGGTATCGAGAGTGATGTTGAAGTTATCTCTTTGATGGTTGAGACGATGCAGGCAGCGGGTGTTGATCATGAATTAAGTATTGATCTGGGGCATGTTGGTGTCTTTACTGGATTGATGGAGATTGCAGAATTAACGCCTGAGCAAAAAGATCAGTATTTAGATATCTTGCAGCGTAAAGCGCTTCCTGAGCTAGAGGCTTTTATCTCGGCGTTAAATGCAGAGGCGGTAATTAAGCAGTGTTTGCTAGAGCTTCCACGCCTTAATGGTGGTGTTGAAGTATTGGAGAGCGCGCGTCAGTTGTTTGCGAGTGCGCCGCAGTTGGTATTGGATGCGATCGAGTATTTGCAGCAACTAGCCGACCGCATAGCGTTGCGTTTTCCTAATTTAGATCAGTACTTTGATCTAAGTGAGTTACGTGGATATAACTATCATACTGGTGTTGTGTTTGCGGCTTATTCGCCAGCATTTGGCCAGGCGATAGCAAAGGGCGGTCGTTATGATGAGATTGGTCGTGATTTTGGCCGCGCTCGTCCTGCAACAGGTTTTAGTGCAGATTTAAAAACATTGGTTGAGCTTTCCGGTGAGCAATTAACGGATACTCAAAAGGTGTTGGCTCCAGCTGTAGAAGATGCTGCTTTATTAGCGAAAGTGAAGCAGCTTCGTGCAGATGGTGTAACGGTTTTATATGCTTTATCCGGTGCAGAACCGGCAGAAAAATGCACCGCTCAATTGGAGCAGTGTGATGGCGAATGGGTCGTTACTGACCTGTAACTTGTATTAAATTTATTAAGTAATCTCAAGTAGGCAGCAATGGGCAAAAACGTAGTTGTTCTGGGTACCCAGTGGGGTGATGAAGGTAAAGGCAAGATCGTAGATCTGCTAACAGACCAAGCTTCCGCAGTGGCGCGCTTTCAAGGCGGTCATAATGCGGGTCACACGTTGGTTATTGATGGTGAAAAAACTGTTTTGCACCTAATACCATCGGGTATATTGCGCGAAAATGTCGTGTGTATGATTGGTAATGGTGTGGTGCTTTCGCCGGAAGCGCTGTTGAAAGAGATTAAAGGTTTAGAGGAAGCGGGTGTTCCTGTTCGTGAGCGCTTGCGTTTAAGTCCTTCATGTCCTTTGATTCTTCCGTATCATGTTGCATTGGATCAGGCGCGCGAGTTAGCGCGTGGAAATGCTAAAATTGGTACGACAGGTCGAGGTATTGGTCCTGCTTATGAAGATAAAGTTGCACGCCGTGGTTTGCGTTTAGCTGATCTTCTGGATAAAGAGCGTTTTGCTGCGAAGTTGGAAGAGGTTGTTGCTTATCATAACTTCCAGCTTGAGCATTACTACAAAGTAGAGCCGGTTGATTATCAGACAGTTCTTGATGAAGCGTTGGCTATGGGCGAGCAGTTAGCGCCGATGGTGGCAGATGTGACTGCTATGTTGCATGATTTGCGTAAGTCTGGCGATAATATCATGTTTGAAGGTGCGCAGGGTTCGTTGCTGGATATCGATCACGGTACTTATCCTTATGTGACCTCTTCAAATACAACGGCTGGCGGTACGTCAACGGGCAGTGGTTTTGGTCCTTTGTACCTTGATTATATCTTGGGTATTACAAAAGCTTATACGACACGTGTAGGTGGTGGTCCTTTCCCTACTGAGCTTCATTGCGATGTAGGTCAAGGTTTAGCTGAGCGTGGCCATGAATTTGGTTCGACTACTGGTCGTTCGCGCCGTTGTGGTTGGTTTGATGCGGTAGCGCTGAAGCATGCTATTCAAATCAACTCTGTATCGGGTATCTGTCTAACTAAGTTGGATGTGCTTGATGGCATGGAAGAGATCAGTATCTGTGTAGGTTACAAAGATGCAGCTGGTAATGTTGTTACTTCATTGAGCGGTAGTGAAGATTACGAAGCGGTTGAGCCGGTTTACGAGACGATGCCAGGTTGGTCAGAAACAACAGTAGGTGCTCAGTCTTTGGAAGAGTTGCCTGCGGCGGCTGTGGCTTATATCAAGCGTCTTGAGGTATTGGTTGAAGCGCCTGTGGATATTATCTCTACAGGTCCTGATCGCATAGAGACAATTGTGCTGCGCAACCCTTACGAAGTGTAAGGTTTGCGGGCATAAAAAAACCGGCTTTTGCCGGTTTTTTTTGTGTCTGTTATTCTGTGTTCGAGCGGTTTATTTTAAGTCTTCAGAAAGGGATGGCTGAAGTGCTTGGATAAGGGCCTTGAACATTTTTGGGTTGCCGGAAATTAGATTTCCGTTTTGGCGAAACTCGTTGCTTCCCTTGAAGTCGCCAACAAGGCCGCCTGCTTCTTGTACTAAAAGAAGTCCCGCTTCCATCTCTGAATAATTAAGACCAATCTGGTAATAACCATCAATACGTCCTGCTGCGATATAAGCAAGGTTCAGTGCAGGAGAGCCGCCGTTGTAGATAGTGCCACCTGTGGTGGTAATGCTGCGGAAAATATCTAAATACGTATCAAGGTGGGCTTTGTCGCTAGTGCGATTAAAGAAACCTGTTCCAATAAGTGCGGTATCAATGGTTTTGTGATTACTGACGCGTAAACGTTTTCCATTTAGTTGCGCGCCATGACCGCGGCTTGCTGTGAACTCTTCACCAGTGATTGGGTTTAATATAAGTGCATGCTCCATGCGGCCATTTTGTTGTCCTGCAATGCTCAAGGCAAATGCCGGTAGGCCGTTAGAAAAATTGGAGATGCTATCAATTGGATTGATATTCCAGCTGAATTCAGGGCCTTCACCTATCGGGGCGTGCTCGCCTGTGTATTCGCCAATCACTTTATGATTTGGATAAGCCTTGTGGATTGCTTGTGCAATGCTTAATTCGGCTTTCTTGCACGTATCGCTAATCAATTTTGCAACATCAGCTTGTTCTGATTTTACAAGGTCTAAGCGTTCAACGGCGCGTGCGATCTGTTCTCCTGCGACGCGTGCTGCGCGCAGAGCAATATTAACCATGGGTTGCATGTGATGGGAACCTGAAGACTGTACGAAATTAAGCGAGCATTATACCTGAGGATAAGGGAGTCTGTGAATAAAAGCTTTCGTTTAGTAGCTGAATTGATCGTCATAGGTCTGTTAAAATGCATTTTTTAATAGATTTAAGGGTTAATTGATGTCAGTTAATGTTCGTATAGTGCTTGTGAATACCACTCACCCAGGAAATATTGGTGGTGTTGCGCGAGCAATGAAAAATATGAAATTTGAAGAGCTGCATTTGGTTGCCCCTAAGAAGTTCCCTCATGCTAATGCTGATGCGCGGGCCGCTGGCGCAACTGATTTATTGGAATCGGCAGTTGTGCATGAAACATTGGAGCAGGCGATAGCTGATTGTCAGCTGGTTGTCGGTACAAGTGCGAGAGGTCGTCATATTCCTTGGCCTGTTGTTGACCCGAGGGAGTTGGCTTCTATCGTCGAGCCGCTTGGTGTTGATAAGAAAATTGCCATTGTGTTTGGGCGTGAGGATCGCGGTCTGACAAATGAAGAGCTGCATCTGTGTCACCATCACGTTCATATCCCTTCAAATGAAGAGTTTAGCTCCCTTAATCTTGCGGCGGCGGTGCAGGTGATCACTTATGAACTGCGTATGGCTTCTTTGTATGCAGATCAAAATGCGCAAGCGAAGCCGCAGTGGGGCACGGATTGGGATATAGATCTTGCAGAGAGTGCGGATCTGGAGCGATTGTTCGCGCATATGGAGCAAACGCTTGTGGATATCGATTTTCTTGATCCGGATAATCCTCGCCAGCTTATGCCGCGTTTGAGAAGGCTTTATTTAAGATCTTTGCCTGATAAGGTTGAGGTTAATGTTTTGCGTGGTATCTTAACGGCCACTCAGAAACAGGTTAAGAGCTAATCTTTGATCTGGTGCGTGGGGTTGCTGCTAATTCGTGTTAGAATTCGCTCATCACGAATGGAAAGACCAAGTTAATTGGTTGGTTATTTAGTTGACCTTTTTAGTCAGGTATTGCATAATGCTTCGAAATGCTAACGCGTATCGGGGTGAAATATGCGACTGACAACTAAGGGGCGATATGCGGTTACCGCTATGCTGGATTTAGCTTTGCACGAAGGTAAAGGGCCGATTAGTTTGGCTGATATCTCTGAAAGGCAAGGCATATCTTTATCATATCTCGAACAACTCTTTGCAAAGCTGCGTCGAAATGAATTAGTGCGTAGTGTGCGTGGTCCAGGTGGTGGTTATCAGCTGAACCGTGAACAGGCAGAGATAAACGTTGCTGAAGTTATTGATGCGGTTAATGAATCGGTGGATGCAACAGGTTGTCATCGCAATGGCGATTGCCAAGGTGGAGAGACTTGTTTGACGCACCACTTGTGGTGTGATTTAAGTGACCAAATTCATAGTTTTTTAAGAGGCATATCCCTAGCAAATATGGTTGCTAGAAAAGATGTGCAAGATATTTCAGACCGTCAGGATCGTATTCATATTGATCAGGTTCTGATTGGATCAGATGCGGCTACCATTTCTGATAAAGCAGCCGTATAAGTACGCTCGGAGATTATAAATGAAAACACCGATTTATCTGGATTATTCTGCTACAACACCTGCTGATCAGCGTGTTGCTGTTAAAATGGCTGAATGTCTAACGATGGATGGTAATTTCGGTAACCCGGCTTCTCGTTCTCACCTGTTTGGTTGGAAGGCAGAGGAAGCGGTCGAAATTGCGCGTCGTCAAGTGGCTGATTTGATTAATGCCGATCCTCGTGAAATCGTATGGACCTCTGGTGCTACCGAGTCTGATAATTTAGCGATTAAAGGTGCTGCTCACTTCTATCAGAAGAAAGGCAAACACATTATTACATCTAAAATTGAGCATAAAGCTGTATTGGACCCTTGTCGTCAGCTGGAGCGCGAAGGTTTTGAGGTTACATACCTTACGCCTAACTCGGATGGCTTAATTGAGCCGCAGGCTGTTGCTGAAGCTATTCGTGAAGATACAATCATTGTATCACTGATGCATGTGAACAATGAGATCGGTACCATCACTGATATCGAAGCGATTGGCGAATTGACGCGATCTAAGGGGATCATCTTTCACGTTGATGCTGCGCAGAGTGCGGGCAAAATTGAGATTGATCTTGCAAAAGCGAAAGTAGACTTAATGTCTTTTTCTGCTCATAAAATGTATGGGCCTAAAGGTATTGGGGCGCTGTTTGTTCGTCGTAAGCCGCGTGTGCGCTTAGAAGCGCAAATTCACGGTGGTGGTCATGAGCGTGGTATGCGTTCAGGTACGTTGCCAACTCATCAGATTGTTGGAATGGGTGAAGCTGCACGTATTTGTAAAGAAGATCTTCTGAAAGATACCAAGGCAATTGTAGCCCTACGTGACCGTTTCCTTGCTGGAATTGATGGCATGGAAGAGGTTTACCTAAATGGTTCAAAAGATCAGCGTATTCCAGGTAATTTGAATATTAGTTTTGCTTTTGTTGAGGGTGAGTCGTTGCTGATGTCTTTAAAAGACTTAGCGGTCTCATCGGGTTCGGCCTGTACTTCTGCTAGCCTGGAGCCTTCATACGTATTGCGTGCATTAGGGTTGAATGATGAGCTAGCACATAGCTCGATTCGTTTCTCTTTCGGGCGTTTTACAACAGAAGAAGAGGTAGATTATGCCGTGTCGCAGATTGCTGATGCGGTCGGTAAATTACGTGAGCTTTCACCGTTGTGGGATATGTTTCAAGACGGTGTTGATCTGAGCAAAGTTGAATGGGTTCATCACTAATTCAACACTGAAGGTTTTTGGAGGTCGTTATGGCTTATAGTGAGAAAGTTATCGATCATTACGAGAATCCTCGTAATGTGGGCAAAATGAATGATAAAGACGACAACGTTGGTACAGGTATGGTTGGAGCGCCAGCCTGTGGTGATGTTATGCGCTTACAGATTAAGGTAAGTGATGAAGGTATTATTGAAGATGCCAAGTTTAAGACGTATGGCTGTGGATCTGCTATTGCTTCAAGTTCGCTTGTTACTGAGTGGGTTAAAGGTATGTCTTTAGAGGAAGCTGCGGAGTTAAAGAATACAACGATCGCGGAAGAGTTGGCGTTGCCTCCTGTAAAAATTCACTGCTCTGTACTTGCGGAAGATGCGATTAAAGCAGCAGTTGCTGACTATAAAGAGAAGCAAGATAAGTAGTCGTGAGACTACTTATTTAGGAGAAGTAAGCGTTTATGGCTATTACCATGACTGATGCGGCAGCTGAGCACGTTGCACGCTATATGGAAAAGCGAGGGCACGGAGCGGGCATTCGGTTAGGGGTGCGTACCTCAGGTTGTTCTGGCATGGCTTATGTTCTTGAATTTGTTGATGATGTTCAAGATGAAGATCAGATATTTAGTGGTCCTCAAGATGTTAAAATCGTTATCGATCCAAAAAGTTTGCTTTACTTGGACGGTACTGAGCTGGATTTCGTAAAAGAGGGGCTGAATGAAGGGTTTAAATTTAATAACCCCAACGTCTCTAGCGAATGCGGTTGCGGTGAAAGTTTTAACGTCTGAAATATGTCGGCAGTGTGATGGATATCAATAAAAATTATTTTGAATTTATCGGCCTGCCGGTATCATTTTATATCGATCAGTCAGATTTGGCTGATCGCTCACGAGAGCTACAGAAAACATTACACCCGGATAGGTACGCTCATCTCTCAGAGCGGGAGCAGCGTATGGCTGTTCAGTATATGTCGTTTCTGAATGAGGGGGTTGCTACTTTGCGATCACCTTTGCTGAGAGCGCAGTATCTCCTGCAGCTTAATGGTATCGATACGATGAGCGAATCATCGACACCTATCGATCCAATGTTTCTAATGCAGCAGATGGAATTACGAGAGCAGCTTGAAGAAATCCCGGAGCAAGACGAACCTTTTGAAGAATTGGAGTCCTTGCAGGCTGAGGTCTCTCAGATGCTGGTCGCTTTACGGGAACAGTTTGCACAGCAGTATCAATCAGATGCTTTTGAAAAGGCCGCTGAAACTGTGCGTAAAATGCAATTTTTAGAAAAGCTGATTGTTGAGATTGAACGTCTCGAAGATCGGCTTGATGGTTGATACGATTTTATGGCGCTATTACAAATAGCAGAGCCGGGGCAGAGTGAAGCTCCGCATCAGCATAAGTTGGCAGTAGGTATTGATTTAGGGACAACTAACTCTCTCGTTGCTTCGGTAAAGAGTGGCGAGGCGGTCACTATCCCCGATCTTGATGGAGAGTCTCTCCTTCCGTCAGTTGTGCGTTATATGCCATGTGGTAATCATTTAGTGGGTTCTGAGGCAAGATCGTATGCAGCTTCAGATCCCGACAATACCATTATCTCGGTAAAGCGTTTGATGGGGCGGGGTGTCGCTGATCTTAAAACGTTAGGTGATGAGGCGCCCTATCAGTTTGATACGTCTTCTGGTGGTATGCCATTTATTAAAACAGTCGCTGGAAATAAAAGCCCTGTTCAAGTTTCGGCTGATATTCTTGCTAATCTTGTTGGGCGTGCGGAAGAGGCATTGGGTGGGGAGTTAGTCGGTGCGGTTATCACTGTTCCGGCTTATTTTGATGATGCGCAGAGGCAGGCGACTAAAGATGCAGCTAAAATAGCGGATATTAAAGTGCTTCGGTTGCTGAATGAGCCAACCGCTGCTGCTGTTGCCTATGGTCTCGACCAAGGGAAGGAAGGGGTTGTTGCTGTTTATGATTTGGGTGGCGGCACCTTTGATATCTCTATCCTTCGTTTGAATAAAGGCGTGTTTGAAGTGTTGTCCACTGGTGGTGATAGTGCGCTTGGTGGTGACGATCTGGATCTTGCTTTGGCTGAATGGATATCGCAAGAGTTGGCGATAGAGGTAAGTGATAATTCCATTTCGCGTTATCTAATGGAGAAGGCTAAATCAATCAAAGAGCAGTTAAGCTCGCTTGATGAGGCGGTTGTTAGTGTCGATTTGTCGGGTGATAGTAGAACTTTAACTGTAACGCGTGAGCTTTTTGATTCCCTGATAAAGCCTCTTGTTAAGCGAACTATACGGGCTTGCAAGCGGACATTGAAAGATGCAGCTGTTGAGCCCTCTGATGTATTAGAAGTGGTTATGGTGGGCGGTTCTACTCGTGTGCCGTTGGTAAGAGAAGAGGTTGAGCAGTTTTTTGCAATGAAGCCTCATATTGATATAGATCCTGATCAGGTTGTGGCTGTTGGTGCTTCAATTCAAGCGGATGTTTTGGCGGGTAATAAGCCTGATAGCGACATGTTGTTGCTTGATGTAATTCCGCTGTCTTTGGGATTGGAGACGATGGGTGGTTTGACTGAAAAAGTGATCCATCGTAATACCTCCATTCCTGTTGCGCGTGCTCAAGAGTTTACGACCTACCAAGATGGTCAGACTGCGATGTCTATTCATGTTGTGCAGGGCGAAAGAGAGTTGGTTCAGGATTGTCGTTCTTTGGCGAAGTTTGTGCTGCGTGGAATTCCGCCTATGGCGGCAGGAGCAGCGAAAATTCGCGTGACCTTTCAGGTTGATGCAGATGGTTTGTTGGGTGTGCATGCTAAGGAGCTTACTTCGGGTGTGGAAAGTAGTATCCAGGTGAAACCCTCTTATGGTTTGGGTGATGCTGAAATTGCCGAGATGCTGAAGGCTTCTTATCTGAATGCCGCAGAGGATAAAGATGCGCGTGCTTTGCGTGAGCAGCAGGTTGATGCTGATCGACTTATTGTTTCTTTAAGAGAAGCATTGGTTGCTGATGGTAAGCATCTGTTAAGTGATGATGAATATTCAGGTCTTGAATCTGAAATAGAGAAGTTAGTTGTGCTGCGAAATGGTAGTGATCTTATCGCGATTGAGCGAGGGGTTGCTGCACTATCAAAAGCATCTGATGAGTATGCTGCCCGTCGTATGGATTATAATATTCAGAAAGCGTTACAAGGGCATAGTGTTGATGAGATTGGGGAGAGTAAGTAATGCCGCAGATTATCTTTCTGCCACATGATGAGTTGTGTCCTGAAGGCAAGGTTATAGAGGCTGAGTCTGGAGTTACAGTATGTGATGCGGCGCTTGCGCACGGTATTGAAATTGAGCATGCATGTGAAAAATCCTGTGCCTGCACAACATGTCACGTCATTGTTCGTGAGGGCTTTGACTCTATGGAGGAGTCGGATGAGCTTGAGGATGATATGTTGGATAAAGCTTGGGGCTTAGAGCCTGAGTCTCGCCTAAGCTGTCAGTCTGTTGTTGCCGATGAGGATCTTGTTGTTGAGATTCCCAAGTATACGATTAACCAGGTTTCTGAACGTCACTAGAAGGAGTGTTATATGAGTCTGCAGTGGGTTGATGTGCTCGATATCGCAATAGAGCTCTCTGAGAAATACCCTGATCAAGACCCAATGACAATCAGCTTTCCCGACCTTTATCAAAAAGTTATGGATCTGGAAGAGTTCGAAGATGATCCGGATCGTTGTGGTGAAAAAATTCTAGAGGGCATTCAAATGGCCTGGATAGAAGAGATGGATTGAGTGCTGCGAGGCCTCGACTGAAAGCCCGGTATTGCCGGGTTTTCTTGTTTTCGTAAGCACTGTCTTCTGTCCTCACTCTAGCGTATAATTGCGCGCTGAATTTTTAGGGGTTATCCGAAAGCCCTATTGCAGTTTGATATTAGGCTGATGGCCTGTTCGGCGTTGTAACAGGTGTGTAAAGGTTTTCGGATAACTCTTTCTAACTTATTTAATTTTGGAGCTTTAATCATGGCACTTGAACGTACGTTCTCTATCATCAAACCTGATGCTGTTGCTAAAAATGTAATTGGTAAAATCGTTTCTCGTTTTGAGTCAAACGGTCTTAAAATTGTTGAAATGCAGCTAAAACAGCTTTCACAAGCTGAAGCAGAAGGTTTCTACGCAGAGCACAAAGAGCGTCCATTCTTTGGTGATCTAGTTAAATTTATGACTTCTGGTCCTGTTGTCGTACAAGTTCTAGAAGGCGAAAATGCTATCGCTTTAAACCGTGAACTTATGGGGGCAACTAACCCACAAGAAGCAGCTGAAGGTACTATCCGTCGCGATTTCGCTCAGTCTATTGATGCGAATGCCGTGCACGGTTCTGACTCTCCAGCGTCTGCTGAGCGTGAGATCGCATACTTCTTCGGTAAGTAATTGCCGAACGGACTGCTAACAATCTATATTTATTGTTAGCAGTCTATTGATTTACCCCTACTATGAGCAATGTCATCTATGACTGAATCCACAAAGAAAATTAATTTACTGGGAATGTCGCCAGAAAAACTCGGTGCTTATTTCGAAGAGATTGGTGAAAAGAAATTCCGCGCCACCCAGGTTTTGAAATGGATTCACCAGCACGGAGCAACTAGCTTCGAAGAGATGACAAATATCAGTAAAGCGTTACGAGTGAAGCTTGAAGAGGTTGCCGAAATACGCGAGCCCGAAGTGCTATTAGAGAAGGTCTCTAAAGACGGCACCAAAAAATGGGTGATACGTACTGATAGTGGTTCAAGTGTTGAAGCTGTATTGATCCCAGATGGTGACCGTAAAACGCTTTGTGTTTCTTCGCAGGTTGGGTGTTCACTGGATTGCAGTTTCTGTTCTACAGGTAAGCAAGGCTTTAATAGTAATTTAACGGCGGCTGAAATTATCGGGCAGCTTCGTATTGCTATTCGTTCCTATGGTGATTACAACACAACATCTCAACGGGTTGTGTCTAACGTTGTCATGATGGGAATGGGGGAGCCATTAATGAATTTTGATAACGTTGTCGATGCGATGACGTTAATGATGGAAGATAACGCTTATTGTTTGTCAAAGCGTAGAGTGACGCTTTCAACAGCAGGTGTTGTCCCGGCGATCGATAAGCTTCGCGATGTAACGGATGTTTCGCTGGCCGTATCGCTTCATGCGCCGAATGATGATCTTAGGGATATTCTGGTTCCGATTAACAAGCGCTATCCGATCAAAGAGCTGGTTGCAGCCTGTAATCGTTATTTAGAGAGTCTTAATGATAAGCGTGTGATTACTGTTGAATATACGCTTATCAATGGTGTTAATGATAAGCCTGAGCATGCTAAGCAGTTGCTGAAAATATTACGTAGAATGCCTTCCAAGCTAAATATAATACCATTCAACCCGTTTCCTAATTCGGGTTATGAGCGTCCGTCAGAAGAAAGAATTCTGGCATTTAAAGAGATAATCGTTCATGGTGGTATTGTAACAACCGTACGACGTACGCGTGGTGATGAGATTGATGCTGCATGTGGTCAATTAGTTGGTCAGGTGGCGGATCGAACGCGTCGTAGTCAGAAATATATACCGGTTGTACAGCAAGAATCTCAATAAAAAATAACGTACGCAATAAGAGGGATATGCGCGTGAGAGGAATCAGACTAGGGCTCGCTCTAATTATGGTGCTGGTAGTCGCTGGTTGTACCACGAAAGGTTCCGACAGTGAGAATAAAACTCTGGCTTACGAGGCTTATTCTCGCCTTGGCTTTGAGTATCTTCAAACGGGCAATACCTCAGATGCTAAAAACTCATTCCAACGGGCGATCGCTTTAAATAGTTCTTATGCTGAAGCTCATAATGGCATTGCGCTGGCTTTTCAGCTGGAAGGCGATGATGTTTTAGCGGAACGTTATTTTCGTAAAGCAACTGCAATGGCGCCCGATTCGGCCATGATGCATAATAATTTTGGCGCATTTCTTTTCGCTAATGAGCGTTACGCAGAGGCGTG
>Ga0193962_1000073_pt1 | contig 45650 bp, 45 predicted proteins | sample FB_5_MG_FD_140335 | JGI IMG/M metagenome (GOLD analysis project Ga0193962, IMG submission 140335) | Microbial mat bacterial communities from the Broadkill River, Lewes, Delaware, United States - FB_5_MG | ecosystem: Environmental > Aquatic > Freshwater > River > Microbial mats | place: USA... | reverse complement strand
TGGGTAAAAAAAGATTTTAAAAAAGTAAAAAATGTTGATCTGTGGAAAGAATATATAGAAGTTTCACGTCCACATGAGATCAAAGCCACTTGGGTTAGAGGGCATAATGGACATGAAGAGAATGAACGTTGTGACAAACTTGCTCATGATGAAGCTCAGAGACAAAAAGAATTATTGGAGAGTAGTTAATGTCAAATGATATTAAAAGTTTAGAAAAGGCCTTGGGCTATAGTTTTAAAACTCCAAAGCTCATTACCGAAGCGCTGACACACAAAAGTTATAAGCAGCCCTACGATAATGAGCGTTTAGAGTTTTTAGGAGATGCGGTTCTTGACTTAATAGTTGGGGAGTATTTGTATAAAAAATTTCCAAAGTCAAATGAGGGAATGTTGTCTAAGATAAGAGCATCACTAGTAAATGAAGATGGATTTAATAAGTTAGCTAAATATTTAAATCTAGGTGATTATATATATCTTTCTAATGCAGAAGATAAAAATGGTGGAAGAGAAAAAGCATCTCTTTTATCAAATGCCTTTGAAGCTGTTATGGGTGCAATTTATCTTGAATCTGGACTCGAAACTACTCAAAAGATTGCACTAAAGCTTTTAGATAAAAATTATGAAAGTATAACTTTGGATGATCTATTTAAAGATTTTAAAACATCACTCCAAGAGATCACACAGGCTAGATTTGGAATTATTCCAGAATATGATGTGATCGCAGCTCGTGGACCTGATCATAAAAAAGAGTTTGAAGTAGCTGTTTTGATTAATGACAAAGAGTATGCAAGAGCTATAGGTAAAAGTAAAAAAATAGCACAGCAGGAAGCTGCAAAAGTAGCTGTTGATACGTTAAAGAAGGAAAAGTAGTGAATAGTTTTGGTGAGAAGTTAAGGTTTTCAACATTTGGTGAGTCTCATGGTGTGGCACTAGGTTGTATACTTGATGGTGTTCCGGCTGGGCTTAAAATAGATGAAGAGTATATTCAAAGTGAACTAGATCGTAGAAAGCCTGGTAAAAGTGAGTTTGAAACAGCTAGAAAAGAGGCTGATAAAGTGGAAATACTTAGCGGTGTTTTTGAGGGACTAAGTACAGGTACTCCTATAGCTATGGTTATCTATAATACAAACCAAAAGTCTAAAGATTACTCAAACATAAAAGATGTTTTTCGTCCTGGACATGCTGACTTTACTTACTTTCATAAATATGGACTTCGTGATTATCGTGGTGGTGGTAGAAGTTCAGCACGTGAAACTGCAGCTCGTGTAGCAGCTGGTGCGATAGCGAAACTTATGATCAAAGAGCTTGGTATTGAGGTAAAAAGCGGTATATCTGAGATCGATGGTATTAAAGCTAAAAAGTATAATTATGATATGGCTAAAAAAAGTATTATTTATGCTTTAGATTCTGAGGTAGAAGAGGCTCAAAAAGAAGCTGTTTTGAATGCTAAAAATGATCATGATTCTGTTGGTGGAGTATCTCGTGTTCAGATCAGTGGTGTTCCTGTTGGTTTAGGACAGCCTCTTTACTATAAGTTGGACGGTGTTTTAGCAGATGCAATGATGGGTATAAATGCTGTAAAAGCTGTAGAGATAGGTGATGGCATTTTATCTGCTTCAGCTAAGGGTTCATACAATAATGACGAGATAAGATCAGATGGCTTTAAATCTAACCATGCGGGTGGAATACTGGGTGGCATTAGTAATGGAGATGATATTATTTTAAATGTACACTTTAAACCAACACCCTCTATATTTAAAGAGCAACATACTGTAAATATTAAAAATGAAGAATTAGATTTTTCACTAAAAGGTCGTCATGATCCATGTGTAGCTATTCGCGGAACTATAGTTTGTGAATCTATGGCAGCACTTGTCATTGCTGATATGTGTCTTTTAAACATGGGTTCAAATATAGATGGGTTTGTAAAATATTATAAAGGGTAATTTTATGCAAAAAGAAGATATTAAAAAGAAACTTGAAAATGACCTTAGAGAGTATATAAATGATCCTTCTTGTGTTAAATCATATACTCAGCATATGGAAGAGATTAACAAATGGTTAAATGAGTTAAAAAAATAATGAAAATATTATGTACAAAAACTTATGAGCAAGAGTTAAAAAAAATATTAAAATCAATTGCTGAAGTAGATATTGAAGAAGCAAAAAAATTTAAAACTTATCTTGATACAATAGTTATTAATATACCTACAAAAGTGAGTAAATATGAAAAATCTATTTACTTTTACGATGAAAATGTTAAAGATGTTGAATATGAACAGTATACAGTAGTGTTTTATTATGATGAATTTAATAAAAATTATATAATTTTAACAATATTAGAAAAACAATAAACAACCGATAATTTTAAAAAAACGTTATATGACCTTATTTTAAGGAGTTTTTAGGTGTGTTATATCAATTATTTATTTATATGATAAACCTAAATTATATATCCTTAAGTGTATCAAATAGTAACAAATCATATCACAATTATATCACTAACAAATGTTTAAATCACATTTAACTCAGCAAAAAATGATACAATACACACGTTGAATTTCACTATTGAGACAAAAAGATTGAAATTAAGATAATAAAATAACAAAATACGAAGGAGAAAGTATGGATAACAAAAAATCTGAAAAAGATTTAGAAGTATCTAGCAGAAGAGATTTTTTTAGAAAAACTGCTGTTCTATCTGCAGCTGCTCTTGCTGGTACTAGTCTTTCTGCATCAGAACATGCATCAGAAAAAGACGATCCTGCTATCATGCACCACCCAAAATGGGGTCAGACTTGGGGAGATCCTGTAACAAAAAATTTATATGGAGTACCATCTGCATATGAGCATAATGTTACTAGAAGATATACAAAGCTACTAGCATCAGGTAACTACAGAGCATCAATTGCTGTAACACCAATTCACGAATCAGAAGGTATCATTACACCAAATGGTCTTTTCTTTTCACGTTGTCATGGTGGTACTGCACATATTGATCCTAATGAGTTCCGTTTAATGATTCATGGTTTAATGAAAAAACCAATAGTACTAACATTAGAAGAGTTAAAACGTTATCCAAGTGTTACACGTACTCACTTTATTGAGTGCCCTGCTAATGGTGGACAAGAATGGCGTGGACCACAATATAACTCTCTCCAATTTGCTAAAGGTTTCATGAGTTGTGCTCAATGGACAGGTGTTTATATTAAAACTATCATTAAAGATTTAGGTCTTGATATGGATAAAGCTAAATGGATGTTAGCTGAAGGTAGTGACAACTCAGAAATGGGTCGTTCAGTGCCAATAGATAAAGTACTAGATGATGCAATGGTTGTTTGGGGACAAAATGGTGAAGCATTACGTCCTGAGCAAGGTTATCCAGTAAGATTATTACTTCCAGGTTGGGAAGGTAATCTTTGTGTTAAATGGCTAAAACGTCTAGAATTTTCAAGTGAGCCTTGGTATGCAAAAGAAGAGACTTCTAAATATACTGCTCTTAAACCAGATGGTAAAGCTATACAGCATTTTTATGCAAATGAAGTTAACTCTACTGTTGTTAAACCATCACCTGAAAAACCATGGACAAACCTAAAAGCTGGTGATGTAGTTGAAATCGAAGGTTTAGCTTGGTCTGGTATGGGTACTATTACTCGCGTTGATCTGTCATTTGATGGTGGTGATAACTACGTTAAAGCAGAGTTAAAAGGTCTTGTGTTACCTAAGTGTTGGACTAGATGGTCTTATCTTTACACTATTCCAAAAGATTTCAAGCATACAAATGGAAAACAACTTTTACTTACATCTCGTGCAATTGATGATGCTGGTTATATTCAACCAACAGTTCAACAAGAAGTTGACATGATGGGTGTTGAGTCAGTTTACCATAGAAATGGTCTTGAGACTTGGGAAGTTAATGAGAAAGGAGAGGTAAACCATGTTCAAATTAGAAAAGTCTAAATTATTAATCTCTGCTTCTGCGGTTAGTTTAGCTGCTTTATTTGCAGCTGGTTGTATGGGTGGTGCTGCACCAAAAGATGTTGAGTATCCAAAAGATGCTGACATTGCTGGTGGAGTTATATATCCTATAGAAAATGGTATGACAGGACCTTACTACGTAAATGAAAAAGCACTAAATAATAGTGTTTATCAAGGTCGTATACCAACTGACAATGAAATAGAAGCTTGGGATAAAGATATTCAAGCAAATGGTAGAGGTTTACCTGAAGGTTCTGGTACTGTTGCAGAAGGTGAAGAACTTTACGAGGAAAAATGTGTAATGTGTCACGGTGACTTTGGTTCTGGTGGTGGTGGTTATCCAGCACTTTCAAAAGGTCCAGGTGCAGAAGGTCACAAAACTTTAACTAATAATAGATGGAAAGATCCACAAGCTGATGGTCCATCACGTTATTTTGGTTCATACTGGCCACAAGCAAGTACAATGTGGTGGTATATTAGAGATGCAATGCCACATACTAAGTCAAAAACTTTGACTGCTGATGAGACATATGCACTTACTGCTTATATGTTGTCTATTAACTCTTTAAAAGTTGATGGTGTAGATGTTGCAGATGATGAAGAATTTGAATTAAACAAAGACAACTTTGACAAAATTGAGATGCCAAATAAAGATGGTTTTATACCAAAAATATCTGGTCCAATGGGATTAGAGAATGTTCGTAAGTTTTATTCAAAACCTGAAAACTTTGGTGCTATTAAACTTAAAGATGGTGAAGAGCCTTGTATGAGCGGTTGTCAACAAACTGATAATATATCTCGTGTACAACATGGTGGTATAAGTGATTTCCATCCACCAATGTCAGTTGAAAGATCTTTACCAGAAAAAGAAGATGTAGCAATTGATCCTAAAAAAGTGTATGCTCAAAACTGTGCTATGTGTCATGACAGCTATTTAGCTCCTGGCTCTGCTGATTGGGCAGCATTTACTGGAAAAGGTATGGATAAAATACTTGCAAATGCTATTAAAGGTACACCAGGCGGTATGCCAGCACGTGGTGGTACTGATCTTAGTGATAAAAATATGAAAATAATGGTTGACTACATAGTTAACGGAAAATAATTTAAAAGGATAATATTATGGATAGAAGAAATTTTTTAAGCTTTACACTTGGTTCATTAGCATTAGCAGCACTTCCTGCTAGTGTTAAAGCTGAAGATTATAGAAAACTAAAGCCGGCAGTTTGGACTGCTCATACAGTTGAAGATGCTATAAAAAATCTTTATGGTTCAACTGATTTAATAGAAAAAGGTGTTAAGTTAAAAACTCCTGATGTAGCTGCAAATGGTGGAGCTATTAAAGTTTCTTACTCAACTAAGATTCCAGCTAAAACTGTAGCTGTTTTCCAAGATGCGAATCCTGAAGCTGCGGTAATTGTTCACGATGTGACTCCATACGATATGACTGATTATGAGATCAGAATCAAAATGGGAAAACCAGGTACAGTTACTGTAGTTGTTGAAGGTCAAGATGGTAAGCTTTACGCTGCTAAAAAATCTTTAGATGTTGCAAAAGGTGGATGTGAAGGTTAATCCTTTAACATCTTTTATTTGACAAGAAATTCATAACATAAAGGAAAACTATGAGATTAAAAGCAAAACTTAAAAAAGGCGTAATCAAGTGTAAAGTATTGATCGGCCACGATATGACTACATATAATCAAGCTGAGAAAAAAACTGGTAATAAGGATGATGCAAATTTCATTACTCATATTACTGGTACAATTAACGGTAAAACTGTTTTAGACTGGTCTACAAGTCAGTTTTTATCTAAAAACCCTATTTTTAAATTTAAAATCAAAGGTGATGAGTTTAAAAAAGGTGATAAACTAGTTCTTAACTGGGTAGACCGTAAAGGTAAAACTGGTACTGGTGATGATACAATATAGTCAATAAGACTACTTACTGCAATATGGAAATAATGAAAAATACAACTAAGTTTTTCCTTATTGCAGTTTTCCTTCATATCTCTTTACAATCTAAAGAAATCAACTTTAACAATCTTGTTGAAACTGCTAAAAAATCAAATAAACATATTTTTGTATTGCTACATAAAACTGGATGTGGATATTGTGTTCGTATGAAAAATAGTACAATAAAAGATCCTAAAATTCATTCTATACTTGATAAATATTTTATATATGTAAATATAAATGTACATGATAGAGATATTGTAATATATGAAGATTTTATGGGAACTTCTAAAGAGTTTGCAATTGATGTAGGGTATGATTTTTATCCTAGCTCTTTGTTTATAGATTATAATGGTGATATTGTATATGATGTAGCAGGATACAAAGAAAAAGAAGTTTTTGAAAAAATGCTAAACTATGTTAAAACAAATTCATATGAATATATTGATTTTTCAGGTTTCAATAGTAAGTTTAATTAGATTGATAAGGATAAATATGTTAGAAGGAAGAGTACTGGGTTTGTTTATATCTGGTAAAGAGAAAAGTGGTCGAGTAGAAAAAGAACAATTAACTCTGGATACAAATGGAGTTATTGGCGATAAATTTTATGCGAAAAATATTGATAGAACTATATTAATAACTTCAAAATACAGTTATGACTTAGCTAAAGAAAAAGCTACTGAGATCCCTTATGGGTATTTGGGTGAGAATATATTGATAGACATAAACCCATATGGATTAAGTTCTGGAGACAAAATAGATATAGGCAATATCAGTTTAGAAATCACTGAAAACTGTACAATATGTAATAGTTTAGGAAAGGTTGATAGCTCTTTACCTGAACTTTTGGCAAATGACAGAGGTATCTTTGCCAAAACAATTAAAAGTGGGAATATTAGAAAAGGTGATATTGTAAAAATATCAAAATATTAAAGTTTTTTATGCAAATGTGACTAAAATGTGATATTATCTGCTATGAAAATTAAATTTAGTAAAGGACTAAGAATGAAAAAAATATACAAAATACTTTTTGTTGCATTATTATCAGTAATTACTACAGGCTGTAATGCAAACAGTGAAGTAAAACCTGCAAAGGCAGAATTTAAACCAGATACACCACAAAGTGTTCAAGTGTTTAGTGCTAAAAATGCAGATGGAAAGATCACGCCAAAAACTATTGGTGCTGCATTTGAAGCAACTGGTCTTAAAATGGGTGGAAATAATAATATGAACAAACCTTTTGAATTAAGGTTTAAAAAAGTGCACTATAAGACATATCATTTAGCTATGTTCCGTCATACAGAGTTAAGTAAAAAAATTGTTCAAAAAGCTCCTCAATTTGGTAGATTAGTTCCTTTAACAATGTCTATATGGTCTGATGGTGATACTATGAATGTATCAACTTTAACATTAAATGGTTTAGCTAGAGCAGCAAATCTTCCTGTTACAGATCCAGATCTAATAGCTTATGCAGATGTTATTAAAAAAGCATTAAAAGCAGCTATGCCAAATGGTGAATATAAACCACTTAATCATAAAGTATTAGAGCCAAAAGCTACTTATGAAATAAACTTTACTGCTGAACTTGATCCTGATGCAGATTTTGACGAGTGGAGAGATGGTTTTGAAATGGAATTTGAAGGTGAGATGGAACCTGTAGGATTTATGTTTCCAAACTATACAAATTTAAATGAAGAGATTTTTGATAAAGCAGGAATTGATGATTTTGATTTTTATATCACTTACTCTATTTGTAAATTTGATGTAATATTCCCAGTATCAAAAGATACTCCTGAAGCTGGTGCATATGCTCCATGTTCACTTTATGTTTATAAGAAAAAAGGTGAAAATACAGTTCATATAGGCTATTTAGGTGTAGATAACTGGATTAAGACTTTAGATATAACAGATCAGCATGCGATAGATCAACTAAAAGATGCAGAGAGTAAGATTAACGATATTTTATCTGAGTTAACTGAGTAATAAAAGAAAGTAAGCTTTTTAGCTTACTTCTTATCTATAACATTTCTAGCACCCTTAAATGCATTTTCGAGAGCTTCTTTAGCGACGCCCCAAGCTTGAATTCCAATTTCTTTAGCTTCTTTTGCTTTTTCACTTTTTAAAGCTGTGTCAGCTTTTTTTACAGCTGTTTTTGTGAAATTTGAGACTTTATTTTTTATTATATTTGCTGTTTCTTTTGATATAGTTACAAGCTCTTCTAAATCTAGGTGCATACTTTGATTTAACTCAATAAGTAACTTTTTAATTTCACTAGATGATTCGTTTGCTTGAGTATGTATAACTTGAACAAAAAGAGTGTCTGTTTGATTAAGGTCTTCCATAATGTTGTCATAATCTTCAATAAGAATATGTTTAGCTTCTAATGGCATATAGTTTATTCTAGATTTAAATCTTTCTATAGAATGAAATAATCCACTTCTCATACCACTTAGAGTAGCTTTTAGTATAAGCTTTGCATTGTTAGGGCTAGCTTCTGAGATCTCTATTGCTGAGTTTAAAATAGTAGAGAGTATCTTTCTCGTACGTATAGTACTTAATGAACCTTCTTTTATAGCTTCATAAGTTATATGTTTTACAACTTCATCAATATTATCTCCAGCCTCAGAATCACGTGAACGCTCTAGTGAAGTTATAATAGCAGACTCTACAGTTTCACTTAATATATCGAATATATCTATAGATTGTAACTTTATTTGATGAAGCTTAGTTAGTGTTGTATTGTCATCTTCATCGATTTTTGATTCTATTGCATCAAATACTTTGTATTTGATTTCTTGAAGGTCTTGTCTTTTTTTACTTATCTTAGATTCTATAGATTCTTTTTGAGCTATCAGATCTTCAAGTTCATTGCGAAGTTCTTTTGATTCTATGTCTAAAATGGTATTTGTAAGTGATTTTATAGCGTGAATATCTAGTGATGAAAGTCTTAGGTCAAGACTTTTATTAGTATCATCTAAAACAGATGTAACTCTTTTTTCAATTGAGCGAAATCTTTTATTATAAAGCTGTGTAATCTCTTGTAGAGTTTTATCTATACTCATGTATTGTCCTTTATTGATTATAGTACCATTTTTATATTTTGGTGCGCTTTTAAAGCTTCATATATAAAATTTCTATCGTCCTCATTATGCACTAAAAGTTCTAAGTTCATACTTACATACTTTCCAGTTTTACTATTATTTGAATGTTCTAGTTTATGCTCACGTTCTAGTATAACTTCATGTATAGCTTTTTGAATTTGTTCTTTAGAGAGTGAAATAAGTTTATATTTCCAATTAACTGGATATTCTAGTTCTAGTTTTTCTTTGCTATCGTTTAAAATCACCACTTTTGCCTCCTGATTTTTTTTCAAGTTGAATATTTCGGATAATCATCCCTTTGTCAATCGCTTTTACCATATCATATATAGTCAATAGACCAATACTAGTACCAGTAAGTGCTTCCATCTCAACACCAGTTTGACCTGTGAGTTTTGCAGTAACTATTAGTTTAAAACCAGGTAGGTTTTGAAGTTCTTCTATATCACAGTTAATTCCACTTAAGTTTAACGGATGACACATTGGGATTAGGTCACTTGTTTTTTTAGTACCCATAATAGCTGCAATAACTGCAGTCTGTAACACAGGGCCTTTTTTAGTTTTTTCATTTACTATTGCATCGTATGCATCTTGACTCATCTCTATAATACCGCTAGCAACTGCTACACGTGTTGTTTGGTTTTTGTCTGATACATCAACCATTTTTGGTCTTTGATTTTCATCTAAGTGTGTTAAATTCATCATACATCTTTATATATATTTTTATAATTATAGCTATATTATAGAAATAAGTATTTTAGCAAATATATAGAGTATAAAATTATTATGATTTTTTCATAACTAGGTATACAACTAATCATAAATGTAACTTAATGTAGCATTAAAGGAAGCTATTAGTAATATTTAGATCTAAAAGGTTCTTAAATGTTTAAAGAGAATAAAATACATTTATAAATAACAAAGGAAATTATATGAAATTAAGTACTGTTCTATCACCTCTTTTATTGGGGTATACATTAATATTGACTGGATGTGGAAGTGATGACTCTAGTTCTAGCTCATTAAGCTCTAATTCTGCAGAATTAGAAAAAGCTTCTGAAGCTACATATGATTGTGAAAGAACTTATAGTGGTTGGACAACGAAAGTAAGTGCAGATGGTAAATTTGAACCTGAATGTTCTGAATATGGGGCAGGCTTTAGATTAGCAGATAATACAAATGAATTAGTAGTTACACAAGTAATTAATGAAGAAGTTTTAACTTACACTAATTCACAAAGTAGTATCTCAGCCACTATTACAACTAATTTTGCTTCAGGCACAGTAAAATTTGTTGGTTCAGACAGTGTAAAAGGTAGTTTTAATTGTACTAATACTTATGATATCGGTAATATGCCAAAAACCATCTACAGTGGAAATGAGATATGGAATTTAAGTTGGATTGATAGCGATAGTTACCAAATGACTGATACAACATGTCCAGATTGGATTAATGAAGATAGCGAGAATGATGAAAATGGTATATATAATGGAATTAGTACTACAACAGTAACAGATAGTGAAGGTGGAACTTCGACACTTAAAATATTTCAATTTGATGAAGTAGATGTAGATAATTCAACATCAGACGCGGATAGCCCAACTACTATATCAAATAATTTAAATGAATATGAAAGTATTCATATATATAAAAATATATCTTCATTTTCATCAAATACTTTGGAAGAAATGTATTCAAGCTACTCAGGATTTGGTAGTATCTCTGTAAATAGCAGTGCTAGTTGTTCAGATTATGGTTTTACAACATATGCTACTTCTTCAGTAGTTGATGATGTATCTGTATTTTTGTATTATAATTCAGATTATTCTCGTATGTGTGGTGAATATGATTATTCAAACAGCACTTATTCAAGTGGAACATCGAATGTAGTTATGTATTATAACGATTAGTATTTTACAAATGTTGTTCCCTCAACAATAGCAGGGTAAAAATACCCTGCTCCAAAATCTTTATCTTTTGCAACGATGCCTTTGGCAAGAACAATATCTCCAACTTCGGGAATATTTTTTTTGTCTTTAGTAGTTGCAACGATCTCAGGGATCTGATTATAACTTGTACCATCTTCTAAGTGAATCCATACTCTTCCCATAATCCCACGAAGAACTTTTGTCACTTTTGCTTTTATAGTGATCTCTTTTTTGTCATATTTGTCTTTATTTTTTATGATCTCTGCAATTGCATTTGCACCATTATGTGAATACTCAGATACAAAGTTATCTGCTTTATTCATTTTATTAAAAGACTTTTTGTCTGTCTTAGCCATTTGATCACTTGCAAATAGTATTCTGTCAAAAGATTTATTTAGTGTTTTAGAATAAAAATTTCTCATCCATACTTGCTCATCAAAAGTGATGAGTTCACCTTTCTTTACCTCTTTATGAATTGTAGCTATCCAGTAGATACTGATACCTTCCATTACTTTTATATAAGTGTAACCACCACTGTGAACATGCTCAAGAACTTTTGCACTGTGTGTAACAGCTCCGTAAAGAGAGACCGTAAGTAAGAGTGATATTATTATTTTTTTCATAAGTATTTAACCTTTGTATTATCTGACACAACGTACATAGTCTTTGTAGTGTATCTCATTATTGCTTCCTGTACCATTTTTAAAGTAAATTCCCCAAGCACTATTTTTGCCAGAACCATTCACTGAATTAGACCAATAATACCCCTCGGCTACATTTTTAAACTCTTTTTTTATGGCTGGATTATTTTTTTTATCTATTATACTTTGTAGCTCTTTTATATATGGCAGCCTCCAGTTATCATAGCCTGCTAAAGAAAGCCTTTTACAGTATTCTTTTGCTTCTTTCCAGTTTACTTTTTTAGTCATAGTATCAGAGTTGTCTTGCCAAATCAAAGATGTACTTGTATCTTTATATATGTCGGCAGCAAATAAAGAGCTTACGAACATCATGGTAGTAAAGATCTTTTTCATTCAATGCTCCTATATATAATTTTATATCTGAAAATATATCTTATACATACTTGTAGAATATTAAACTTAGTTATATCTAGCATTCTAATGGTTTTATTGAATAAAAAAGTTAAATATAGTTACATTTCGTAACTTTAGTTTAATAAAATAGTATTTTTGAGTATTGGCATATTAAGGAATGAATAAATATTGTAATATATTTAAAATTATTAAGGATTTAAATGAAACAATATAAAATCAATAAATTATTATTCTTTTTAACAACTATTTTTATATTGAATGGGTGTAATGATACAAATAATCCAAAAAGTGATACACAAATTATTGAAAATGAAAATATAGAAGTTGCAATAGATAAAAATAGCTCAACTGATGATACTAACGATACAAAAACAGTAATTACATATAGTTGGAAAACAGGTGAATGGGGTCAATGTATAGGTGAATGTGGAAGCAATAATGGAATTCAATACAGAAATGAGGCATGTATAAGTTCTGATAACAATTCAGTCGTTTCAAATGACATGTGTGTACAGTCAGATAAACCTGAAATTTTTAGGCAGTGTATTGTAAGTGATTGTAGCAATATTGCTCCGGTTGCAAATGCAGGTGAAGATATGTTTGTTGCAGAGGGTGTAAGTGTTACACTAAATGCCAGTCTATCTTCAGATAGTGATGGAAACATTGTGGCTTATGAATGGATGGAAGGTACTACTCTCTTATCAAATGATGTAAGTTTTAGCAAGTTCGATTTTAGTGTTGGTGAGCATACTATAGTACTTAGTGTAACTGATGATGGTGGAAGTGTATCTAGTGATAGTGTAGTTATCACTATAGAAGCTGGTTTAACTAATGATTCTTTACGTCAACTTGTAGATGATTATTATGATGCGTTTACAATAGATTCAACATCACAAACAACAATAGATCTTGAAAATCAGCTAATAAATGCGAATACTTCAAATGTTACTGATATGGGGAGTCTATTTTATGATAAAGAGAATTTTAATGTAGATATTAGTAATTGGGACACATCTAATGTTACAGACATGAGTTCAATGTTTTATAGTGCTAGCTCATTTAATCAACCTATAGGAAGTTGGAATACTTCAAAAGTGACCAATATGAATTCAATGTTTTCCAGTGCTAGTTCTTTTAATCAAAATATTGGTAGCTGGGATACCTCAAATGTAATAGATATGGGCTTGATGTTTGTCGGTGCTAGGTCTTTTAATCAAAATATTAGTAATTGGGATACCTCCAAGGTAACAAATATGTATTTCATGTTTTTTGTTGCTGTCAATTTTAATCAACCCATTGGAAAATGGGATACATCAAATGTAATAGATATGAGCTTGATGTTTGTCAGTGCTAGGTCTTTTAACCAAAATATTGGTAGTTGGGATACATCAAATGTTACAAATATGAGTGCAATGTTTTCCGATGCTGATAACTTTAACCAAAATATTGGTAGTTGGGATACATCAAGTGTTACAAATATGAGTGCAATGTTTTCCGGTGCTGATAACTTTAACCAAAATATTGGTAGCTGGAATACCTCAAAAGTTACATATATGAGTAGAATGTTTGCCAGTGCTGATAACTTTAACCAAAATATTGGTAGTTGGGATACCTCAAATGTTACAGATATGAGTTATATGTTTGAGCGTGCTGATAACTTTAATCAAGATATTAGCAAATGGAATGTTAGTAATGTTACCGAATATGATAGTTTTGATGATTACACATCAAGCGAATGGACGGCAGATAAAAAACCTAATTTTCCATAATTAAATGAGTTGAAGAGCTTATTTATAGTTATCTGTAGTTTACTAATATATAGCAACAATATACGTTTTTTATAATGCTTTAATTTGATTTTTGCTTTAATGTTAAGCACAAAAAATATGAGGATAACATATGACGCTTACTCAGTATAAAAAAACAATACTATTATTAACTATATTGCTCTTATTTGCAGCTTGTGGTGGAGGTGGTGGCGGTGGCAGTGATACAAAAAACAGTCAAGATAATAAACCATCAGCAGATATTAACAATACTGAAAACTCAAATGTAGCACCCGTTGCAGATGCAGGTATGGATAGAGTTATTACAGTAGGTAATAGTGTCATATTTGATGCAAGTGGATCAAGTGATAGTGATGGAAGTATAGTAGCCTATGCATGGATGGAAGGTGATACCCTTTTGTCAAATGAAGTAAGTTTTATAAAGTATGATTTTACTGCAGGTACGCACACTATTGTATTAAGTGTAACAGATAACAGTGGTGCTGTTTCAAGTGACAGTGTTATTACGGTTGAAGCCGTTGAGGATGGGATAACTAATTATTCTTTAGGTCAGCTCGTTAGTGATTATTATAATTCATTTTTATCAGATCCAAATTCTGAAAGAACTTTGGATTTAGAAAATCAGTTAATAAATGCAGATACATCAAATGTTACTAATATGTCAAGACTATTCATATTTAAACAAAACTTTAATGTTGATATTAGTGGCTGGGACACATCAAATGTCATTAATATGAGTGATATGTTTTTGAATGCTGATAGCTTTAATCAAGATATTAGTAGTTGGGATACATCAAATGTTACAGATATGAGTGGAATGTTTGATGGTGCTAGTTCTTTTAATCAAAATATTGGTAGCTGGGATACATCAAATGTTACAGATATGAGTGATATGTTTTCTGGTGCTAGTTCTTTTAATCAAAATATTGGTAATTGGAATACCTCAAATGTTACAGATATGAGTGGAATGTTTTCTTGGTATTACGATGGTTATTCTTTTAATCAAGATATTAGTAGTTGGGATACATCAAATGTTACAGATATGAGTTCAATGTTTGATGGTGCTGAAAACTTTAATCAAAATATTGGTAGTTGGGATACCTCAAATGTTACAGATATGAGTGGGATGTTTTCAGATGCTGAAAGCTTTAACCAAGATATTGGTAGTTGGGACACATCAAATGTTACAGCTATGAGTGGAATGTTTTCAGATGCTGAAAGCTTTAATCAAAATATTAGTAGTTGGGATACATCAAATGTTACAAATATGAGTTCAATGTTTGATGGTGCTAGTTCTTTTAATCAAAATATTGGTAGTTGGGATACCTCAAATGTTACAAAGATGAGTTGGATGTTTTCCGGTGCTGAAAACTTTAATCAAAACATTAGTAGTTGGGATACCTCAAATGTTACAAATATGAATATGATGTTTAGATATGCTCGTTCTTTTAATCAAAATATTAGTAGTTGGGATACCTCAAATGTTACAGATATGAGCGGAATGTTTTATGTTGCAAGAGTATTTAACAAAAATATTGGTAGCTGGAATACCTCTAATGTTACAGATATGAGTTCAATGTTTTGGGGTGCTGAAAACTTTAATCAAAATATTGGTAGTTGGGATACCTCAAATGTTACAGATATCAGTTTAATGTTTTCCGGTGCTGAAAACTTTAATCAAAATATAAGTAGTTGGGATACTTCAGATATAACAGATATGAGAGCAATATTTTCCACTGCCCATAGCTTTAATCAAAATATAAGTAGTTGGGATACATCAAATGTTACAGATATGAGTAAAATGTTTTATGGTGCTGATAGCTTTAATCAAAATATTGGCAGTTGGGATACATCAAATGTTACAAATATGAGTGGAATGTTTGATGGTGCTAGTTCTTTTAATCAAAATATTGGTAATTGGAATACCTCAAATGTTACAGATATGAGTTATATGTTTTCCGGTGCTAGTTCTTTTAATCAAAATATTAGTAATTGGAATACCTCAAATGTTACAGATATGAGTTATATGTTTTCCGGTGCTAGTTCTTTTAATCAAAACATTAGTAGTTGGGATACCTCAAATGTTATAGATATGAGTTCCATGTTTCATGGTGCAACAGTATTTAACCAAAATATTGGTAGTTTGGATACCTCAAATGTTACAGATATGGACTGGATGTTTAGGGACGCTACTGTTTTTAATCAAGATATCAGCAAATGGAATGTAAATAATGTTACTGAATATGATAGTTTTGATGATTACACATCAAGCGAATGGACGGCAGATAAAAAACCTAATTTTCCATAATTAAATGAGTTGAAGGGCTTTTTTATATTCCTCAGGATTATTGAGATTTAAAAAAGCTTTTTCATATTCAAAGTCTACATAAGTTGTATTTGAGTTTTTAAGTAGAAGTCCCAGTTTATGATTGTCTTTTTCTAGCATATCTTTAAACTCTGAAAGTAGCGAACTATGATAGATGCCACACATCGGTTGCATTTTTGAGTTTAGGGTTGCTATGCTTGCATCTGAGTCTTGTGCATCTGCATCTAAGAGTTTAGATATTATCTCTGCATCTATAAAAGGGGTGTCAACACTTATGGCAAAAAATCTTTCACACTTCAGCGTTTCAAACACAGCTATAAAGCCTGCTGTAGGGGCGAAAACATTATCGGTTTTTACATCTTCTATAAAATTAGCAGAAAAATCAAACTTATCTTTTATTTTGCAAGAGATATATACGTTTTTAAAAATTTTTTGAAGTCTGTTTAGTTGGAACTGTGTAAGAGTGTCAAAACCCCCATATGGAAGAAGAGCTTTGTCTTTTCCCATACGGCTTGACTTGCCACCTGCAAAGATGACACATGGTATATCGTACATTATCTAGGGTCTGTAATGTACCCGGTTATCGCAGAAGCTGCCGCTACCGCAGAGTTTGCTAAGTAAACTTTTGAGCTTCTACTTCCCATGCGTCCAACGAAGTTACGGTTAGTAGTAGAGATTGCTACTTCATTGTCACCAAGTATTCCCATATATCCGCCAAGACAAGCTCCACAAGTAGGGTTTGAAACAACACCGCCTGCATCTACGATGATGTCAATATATCCAAGTTTTGTAGCCTCACGCAAGATTTTTTGAGTACCCGGTGTAACGATTAGACGTACATCTTCGTGTACACGTTTGCCCTCAAGTATCTCAGCTGCAACTTTTAAATCCTCTAAACGACCGTTTGTACATGAACCTATAAACGCTTGGTCAACTTTTATGTTGTCTTTTACGGCTTGGTTTACGGAGTGACCGTTTGATGGTAAGAACGGGTATGCAATAACAGGATCAAGATTAGCTACGTCTATTTCTAAAGTTTGAACATATTTAGCATCTTCATCAGAGTAGTGAATCTTTGGCTCACGTGCTAAGTCTTTATCTGCTAAGAACTCTTTAGTTACATCATCATATGCAACTATTCCGTTTTTTGCACCAGCTTCGATTGCCATGTTACACATAGAAAATCTGTCATCCATAGTTAAGTGCTCAATCGTGCTACCTGTAAACTCTAAAGTTCTGTATAAAGCACCATCAACACCAATCATACGGATTATCTCAAGAATAATATCTTTACCCGTCGTATATTTAGCAGGTTTACCGCTAAGAACTACTTTTATAGACTCAGGAACTTTAAACCAGTTTCCACCTGAAATCATTGCAAATGCCAAGTCAGTTGAACCCATACCAGTTGAGAACGCACCTAATGCACCATGAGTACATGTATGACTATCGGCACCGATGATCACATCACCAGGAACTACAAGACCTTTTTCAGGTAAAAGAGCATGCTCAATACCCATGTCTTTTTCATCAAAAAAGTTTTTTAAGTTATGTTTTTTAGCAAAATCACGGCTGATTCTTGCTTGATTAGCACTAGCTATATCTTTCGCAGGGATAAAGTGATCAAGAACAATTGAGAATCCATCCGGATTTGCAAGTTTTGTCGCACCGCTATCTTCAAAAGCTTTTATAGATATAGGGGTAGTAATATCGTTTCCGATAACCATGTCGATGTTAGAACGGATTATTTCACCCGCAAATACTTCATGTCCAACATGCTCGGAAAATATTTTTTCAGTTATAGTTTGACCCATAATAATAACCTTTAATAGTTAAATAATTTTGGAATTATACCATGTAAGTCTTGAAGTTTTGTGAAATGCTTAAGCTAGGTATTTTATAAACTCTTTAAACGGTATTGGCTTGCTATAAAAATATCCTTGACCATAGTCACAACCATGTGCTTTTAGCCAGTCAGCTTGGATTTGTGTTTCTACTCCTTCAGCTATGACTTTCATTCCTAAAAGATTTGAAAAAGATAAGATCGCTTTTACGATCACTTCTTGTTTTTCATTTTCCAGAGTCATTATAAATGAGCGGTCTATTTTAAGTGCATCAACACTCATTTGACTAAGATATGAAAAAGATGAATACCCGGTCCCAAAATCATCTAAACTTACTGATATTCCAAGGCTCTTTATTTTTTCAAGGTGTTCTGTAGCTATATCAATATTTTCTATTAAAGCACCCTCTGTTATCTCAAGTTCTATATATTTTTCAGTATGGCTTTGTTCTATAATATTTAGTATCTCTTCCATACATCTTGGCTCTGAAAATGTATGCCCTGAGAGGTTGATAGCTAAACAAAAATCGGTATATCCAAAAGAGTGAATCTCTTTGATTTTTTCGACAGACTTTTTTATAACCCATTTATCTATTTTTTTGATCAGGTTAGTCTCTTCTGCAATTTTTATAAATTTATCTGGTGGTATCATTTCACCGTCTTTAAACCATCTAAGTAATACTTCTGCAGTAGATGTAGAACAGTCTTTAAACTTTATTTTTGGTTGAAAATAAAGTTCAAGTTCATTATTTTCAATAGCTTTTTCCAGTTGACTTTCTACAAGAAGTTTAGATTTCATCTTCTCTTCTAAGTCTTTTGTGAAAAAGACAACTTTATTTTTACCTTTGTCTTTAGCACTATACATAGCCAAGTCTGCTTTTTGCATCAACGATATAGCACTTTCTTCTTGACCTGAACTATAAACTACACCAACACTTGCTGTTATATGTAACTCTTTGTTTTCTATAATAAATGGATTCGCAAATATATCAAGCAAGTTACTGATATAGATGTCATTTTCTACTTTATTTGTTGAAGACTCTAACAATACAACAAACTCATCACCGCCCATTCTTGCAATTGAATCTGATTTGTTTGTAATTGATCTAAGCTTTTTTGAAACATCTACTAGAAGTTTGTCTCCTAAAGTATGACCCACTGAATCATTTATTATTTTAAAATTATCAAGATCTATATATAAAAGTGCGAAAGTTTTATTTATAGCTTTTGATTCACTAATCGCAAGTCTTATTTTTATTAAAATTTCGTTTCTATTAAGTAAGTTTGTTAAGCTGTCATGACTAGCTAAAAACTCCAATAGTTCTTCTTGTCTTTTACGTTCAGTAATATCTGAAAAAACACTTACATAGTTAAATGAATTTTTATCTAGTAGTTTCATTATTGTAAGGTGTTCATTTACTTCTTTACCATCTTTTCTTTTGTTTACTATCTCACCCTGCCAGATGTTTTTTGAGTTTATATCTTCCCACATTTTTGCATAAAACTCTGAATTATGTTTTGAAGATTTTAAGATTCTAGGTGTTTGACCTATTGCTTCATTTTTATCATATCTTGTAATTTCACTAAAGGCTTTGTTTACATTAAGAATCTTTTCATTTGAGTCGGTTATAAGCATACCCTCTTTGGAGTTGTTAAATATTTTTGCAAATATTTCTATATCTTTTGTACGTTTTTTTACTTCATTTTCTAGGTTATTTACATGTTTTTTATTTGCACGAATTATAGGTAAGATTATAAAAATAGCCTCTAAAATAAGTGTTATTAGAGTACCTATATATATAAATAGTTCACGCTCTTTTGCTTCTTTAACTATTGTGTCATATTCATTTTCAAACATTTGTACTGCATTATCCAAGTTTTTTAAAAGCTTAAAACTATATTCAGTTATCTCATGAATATTTACTTTGTTCTCTTTGGATATAAGGTTGTCAAGTAAATAAAAATAGTGTTTAATTTGAGAGTCTAGTCCATTTTCTTTAAAATAATATTTATTGATCTTTGCGGAAGTTAAGTTTGATGTTATATAAGAATGATCACTTTTCATCAAGATAATAAGGTCTTTTAGTTTTTTATACCCATAACCATGTTGATATATCATATGAACATGTAAAGCAGTCTTTTGTGAAAGCATTCTTTGTTTTCCGCTTAAGTTTATAAGTTTTCCAAATTTTTCTTGGGAACTTATAAGTGAGTTCATTGTATAAAATGCAAATGAAGCCCAAAGAGCTAGAATTGTAAAAGCGATCGAATATGCAGATGATTGAGATAATCTATTCATAATTAGTTTATTATACCTAAGACATGTATTATTTTAGATCAAATAGTTATATTTCATATTTTATAGATTTTTTTGTAAATTCTGCTGAGCAAAAGAACATAGCTATAAAGATCGGGTTTATACTCACAAAGTCATCCTCAATTTTATCAAAAACTTTAAAGTTAAACCCATCTCCATCATCTGCTGTAACTACAAACTCTATAGGTGCTAAAGTTTTTACCATATTTAATATCTTTTTAGCTTTTTTTGGGCTATCTGTATCTAGTATATTAAAGTTGTAGCCCTCACTACTTCTATGTGATATAATCACTTCATTAAGTACATCAAACTTGTCTTTAAAAACTACTTTGTTCCACTCTATTTTTGAACCTTTTGATATAACTTTTTTATCAGCAACTATTAGAGCATTTGGTTTTTTCTCTTTTATTGCTTCTATAAGTGATAGTAAAAGATTCACACCACCGACACTTTGGCTTGCTTTTGTCATAAAAAGGTGGATGTATGCTTTTGCTTCTTCATCATGTTTATTAAAATTACACATTAAGTAGTTTCCTTATTTTTGTTTAGTTTTTAATCTATTGTAATATACGAATATTACAGAGTTTTGGCATAATATATTCTAAATTTAAGTTTAAATGATTTAGTTGATCAGTTTCACTTAAGCTTATCGTAATAACAAAAGCATTATGATGTCAGAATTAAAAGAGGACAAAAATAGTCCGATTAATTTCTAATCAAGAAAACAGATAAATTTTGACCATTAATTTGCTAAATTTTTACTGTAAAGGAAAAAGATGCAAGTATATTTAGATAATAATGCTACCACAATGTGTGATCCATTGGTAGTAAAGGAAATGTTACCTTATTTTAGTGAGCTATATGGAAACCCAAACTCATTACATAAGTTTGGTACAGATACCCACCCTGGAATAAAAAAGGCAATTGATCAGGTTTACACTGCACTAAATGCAGGTGATAATGATGATATAGTTTTTACTTCATGTGCTACAGAGTCAAATAACTGGGTTTTAAAGTCAGTTTACCATGATCTTATTCAGCATGGTGAGAAAAACCATATCATTACAACAGAGGTTGAACATCCATCAGTTTTAGCTACATGTAGAGCTTTGGAAGATGATGGTGTTAAAGTTACATACCTGCCTGTAAACCATGAAGGTATTGTAGATGCTCAAACTGTTAAGAGTTTTATAACTGAACGTACAGCTTTAGTGTCAATTATGTGGGCATCAAATGAAACAGGTTCTATTTTTCCTATTAAAGAGATAAGCGAAGTGTGTCAGGAAAAAGGTGTTCTCCTTCACTCAGATGCAGTTCAGGCTGTAGGTAAGATACCTGTTGACCTTAGAGATGTAAAAGTTGATTTTGTATCTATGAGTGCCCATAAATTCCATGGACCAAAAGGTGTTGGAGCTTTATATATTAGAAATTCGCGCAGATTAAGCCCACTACTAAATGGTGGTGAGCACATGGGTGGACGCCGTTCAGGTACGCTGAATGTTCCATATATTGTTGGTATGGGTAAAGCGATTGAACTTGCTACTACTAATATTGAAGAGAAGATGGCTTCGATCCGTGCCAAAAGAGATAGACTTGAAGATGCACTACTTGATCTAAGCGATACATTTGTAGTTGGTAGTCGTGAGAACCGTACGCCAAATACTATCCTTATTTCGATTAGAGGTGTTGAGGGTGAAGGTATGCTTTGGGATCTGAATAACGGTCAAATCGGAGCTTCAACAGGTTCAGCTTGTGCATCGGAAGATCTAGAAGCAAACACGGTTATGTTAGCGATTGGAGCAGATAATGAACTTGCACATACAGGAATCAGACTAAGTCTTTCACGTTTTACTACGGATGAAGAAGTTGATTATACGATTGAGCATTTTAGAAGTGCAGTTACTAGACTTCGTGGAATCTCAAGCTCATTTGCAAAACAAAAACCGACTGAGGGTGGAGAAGTAAAAGAGTGTGAATTACACCACCACTAAATATAAGAAATAAATTAAAGGAAATACTACTATGGCAAGAGCAGATCTATTCGGTGAGTCACTTTGGGATGCATATTCAAACAAAGTAACGACACTAATGAACAACCCTCAACATCAGGGTGAAATTTTTCAAGAAGATGTAGATAAACGTGGAAACAAACTAATAGTTGCAGATTTTGGAGCTGAGAGTTGTGGAGATGCAGTAAGACTTTACTGGGAAGTTGATCCAAAAACAGACAAGATCATAGATTCAAAATTTAAATCTTTTGGTTGTGGTACAGCTATCGCTTCAAGTGATGTTATGACCGAGCTTTGTATAGGCAAAACTGTACAAGAGGCTGTTAAAATAACAAATATCGATGTTGAGATGGCCCTGCGTGATGATCCTGATACTCCGGCAGTTCCACCACAAAAGATGCACTGTTCAGTTATGGCATATGACGTTATTAAAAAAGCTGCTGGTATGTACCTTGGTGTAGATTCAGAGAGCTTCGAAGAAGAAATAATCATTTGTGAGTGTGCGAGAGTATCTCTTAAAACAGTTCAAGAGGTTATAAAACTAAATGACCTTACTACTGTAGAGCAGATAACTGACTATACAAAAGCAGGTGGTTTCTGTAAGTCTTGTATAAAACCTGGTGGACATGAAGCAAAAGATTACTATCTTGTTGATATCTTGGCAGACGTTCGTAAAGAGATGGATGAAGAGAAGATGAAAGCTGCAGCAGATGCTGGTGCAACAGGCGACTTTGAGACGATGACACTTGTGCAACAAATAAAAGCGATCGATGCAGTTATAGATGAATCTGTTCGTCAATTTTTGGTAATGGATGGCGGAAATATGGAAGTTATCGATATTAAAACAAATGATGAAAATATCGATGTATATATTCGTTATTTAGGTGCTTGTAATGGTTGTGCAAGTTCAACTACAGGTACACTTTATGCAATCGAATCAACTCTTAAAGAGAAGCTAAGTAAAAAAATAAGAGTTTTACCAATCTAGTTATGATTGACTATACAGAACTTGGTGCAACACTGTTTGTACCAAGTACCCATAAAAACCTTTCCTCTATTTTAAAACAAGAAAAATACCCAAACTTAAAAAGTATAGTTATTGATACAGAAGACGGTATTAATGAAGATGAACTCTTTAGTGCAAAAGAGATCATAAAAAATATACTTACTAGTTATAAAAAAAACTCGCTTTTGGTATTTATACGTCCTAATGAGCCAAAGACATTAGAAGAGTTTTTGAGTTATGAAAATATAGAAAAAGTTGATGGTTTTATACTTCCAAAATTTTCGTTAAGCAATTCAGATAAGTATTTAGAAATTATAAAAAATACCAAACACTGTTTTATGCCTTCTATTGAAGGAACTGAGCTATTTGATATAAATGAACTGAAAAAACTAAGAGATAAAATAGTTGAGTATAAAGATCGTATAGTAGTTATCCGTTTCGGACTCGAAGATATGCAAAAACAGCTTGGTATGAAGAGAAGTCATGAATATAGTATGTTTGACTATGCCGTATACTCATCTGTTATAGGAAATTTTCTTGCTCTGTTTAAAAGTAGAGGTTTTGCTGTAAGTGGCGGAGTATATCCATATTTTAAAGATTCAAAAGGGTTTATAAAAGATGTTAAGCGTGATCTAAAAGAGGGCCTTTTTAGCAAAACAATCATACATCCCTCACAAATAGATTTAGCACATGAACTATATAAGATATCAAAAGATGAGTTTAAAGATGCTATAAGGCTCTTAGAGAGCTCAAAATCGATTATTAATATGGATGGAGTTATGGGTGAAGTTAAAACCATGAGCCCTTATGCAAAAGAGGTAATTAAAAGGGCTCAAGTTTATGGAATTAAATAGTTAGAAGTTAAGTTTATTTTACAACATTAGAAACTTTGTTGTTTTTAAAGTCAATTCTCATTTTTCCAAATCTATTTTTTTGATAGATCCAAGAGTTTTGTTTAAGATTATTAGTAAGTATCACAGGTGGATATCCTCTAGCTACTAAAACTTCATCTTTAGTCATTCCATTTTTAACATTACCAGCTTTTATAGCTTCTTTAGCAGACTTAGAAAAACTACTTAGGTTAACTTGTTTTTTACCAAAAACTTGCTTTGCAAGGTCTGGTGAAGATAGTTTAGTATGTTTTTGAACATTTATTAGTGTAATCTTTTGAGATGTTTTGACTACTGTAAATACAATCGTCTTATTTGTCATAGAATCTATCTTTATTTCAGAGTTTACAGGGACTAACATACCACGATTATAATTTGTAGAGTATATTCTTGACTTCTCTTCCCACATGTTTGTTTGAGTGTAAAGTTTTCCAGATAATCCAGAAGGTATTTTTATCTCTTTTTTTCCACATCCTGTATAGAAAAGTGTTGCCAAAATTACTATTAATCCAACTAATGTTTTTCTTAACATATTATTATCCTTTATATTTAAATTTAAAATATTATAGCATAAACAGGGTTTTCTATGAGAACAGTTTTTTCATAGCTTTAAAAAATATTTTAAATAGACCACTATTGCCAACTACTTCATTAATAAACTCATCATAAGTTTTTTTATTTTCCTCAAGATAACCTCTTAAGTACTTCTCGCTTGCCTCTATACCACCATCTTTTTCTATTTCGATCAATTTTGCATAAATCGGACTCATAATATCTATAGCTTTTTGCGGAGCTGCTTTTCTAAATGCTGTGTGAGAGACTATCTCATCACTCATAGTGTCATGTTTTGGTTCAAACTCGGTTACAACCCAGTAATGATCACCATTTTTTGCCATGTTTTTTACAACAGCTAGTATATTTCTGCCTTTTTGTATACGATCCCACATCATCTTAAAAACTATTTTTGGCATATCAGGATGGCGTACAATAGAATGTGGTTGACCTATGAGTTCAGTTTCGTTATAACCTGATACTTCTACGAAGTAATCATTACCGTATTCAATAACACCTTTTGTATCTGTTTTTGAAACAATATATCTTTTTGGGTCTAGAATTATCGCTTTATTTGTAGGTTTTGGCATTATTTTCTCCATATTTTGGTTGTTTTTGGTAAAATTAATTGTTTTATGTAATAATTTTATAACAATTGTATGATATAGAAATTTTTTTTAAAGAATATTAAATATGGATAAAAATCAAACATTAAAAGCAATTCTTTCAGCAAAAAAATCTCATTTGGACAGAATGGATAAAGTTGGAGGACGAATAAATGGAAGTCATGAAGAGGAATTACTACTTATTTCAAGAAGAGAGTGTGGTTTTGGAACATGGTTTTATGGTGATAAAAGACTTAAGAATATTTTAGGTGCTCAGTTTTATGAAAATCTTGAGATCTTGCATTCAAAATGGCATATGGAGTACCAGAAGATATATGAAATTTTTTATGAGAATAGTAATAAAAAAGGTTTTCTCTCTAAACTAGTAGGTAAGAAAAAAATTTCGCAAATGGACTTGGATAAAGCTAAACTCTACTATACTGAACTAGAAGTTACAACCACTGAGTTAATTAAAGCAATAGACGCATCTTACAGACGTCTAAATGCACTTAATGAGTCATACTTTACTTAATGCTCCAGTGCTTCTATAGCAGGACCTTGAACTACGTAAATATCTTGTTTTTCTAGAGCTCTTACTGTCTGAGTATCCATAACACCTGTAGCTATTAGTTGTATACCTACAGAATCAGTTATGAGTCTAAGTGCCGATAAACTTTGCGCATTTTGGTTTAAATAATAGTCTGCTTCACCTTTTATATAAAGAGGTCGTAGGTCTTGTAAGTAATGGTAATCTTTGCTTTCCCCAATAAATTCATATATACCTAATTCAAAATTGTATTTTTCTAGCAGTTCTTTGTATAGTTTTACAGACTCTGAATTTTGAGATGCAAGTTTATCTGGCATCTCAATAATAATCTTATAAGGTAACTCATCAGCATAATGTTTAAAAAGTTTTACCATGTGATCATAAGTGTCTTTAAGATATAAAAAGTCATAAGGTAGTCTAAGGGAACATAGCGAGTTTTTAAGTCTTTTATCTGGCGTAGTAAATATCATATCTAATATTTTTTTGTATATATCTTTACCTAAACCAGCTTGATTTGCTGGTGCCATAAACTCTCCAAAACAGTAAGTTATACCATCAACATTCATAGATATACTAAGTGCATTATGAACATCTAGTTTAGTTTTGTTGTTAAAGGCTTTATATGATATAAGTTCAAATCCATTGCGATCAATCGCTTTATTTATAATTTCACGCCACGCATCCCTACCCATAACTTCAGTAGTATTTTGTGCACTATCAATATGTATTTTAGAATCTTTGAATTTTGCTTTTGCTAGAGAATTATCGGACATGGATAGTAGTTGAGCAACTGTTTGTTCGTAGTTATATTCATATAGCCCTATAGAGATATACGTTTGTTTTATATCTAGTCCAATCTCCTCTATAGAGTTCTCTACAGAATCACGGATTCCTTGAGCTAAATCAAGTGCATCTTCACTCTCACAATCTGGTAAAAGTATAGAGAACTCTGTGCCATTCATTCTAGCTACTATGGAGTTAAAGTAGTTACTTGCATGAGCTTTAAAAATATCAGCTAAACTGCAAAAAAGTTTATCAACATTTTTATGACCTATCTTTTCATTTGCATCAGTAACACCAGAGAATGCTACCATCATATTTATACCACCTTTTGATGGTGCATCTATCTTTAGGTATTCTGGAAGTTTGTCTATAAGATACTTTCTATTTTTTAGTTTTGTCGCAGGGTCAATATACTCCAACTCTTTTTGACGTTTTAGTTCTTCATTACCTTTATCAAACATAACCTTAACTTTATGAACCATAGTGTTTATTCCAACTACAACATCTCTAAACTCTTTTATCTTTGGTATATTTGTTTGTGTAATAAACTCGTTTCTTGAGACTGCTTCTGCTTGAAGTTGAACTTGTCTTAAAGGTTTTAAAGCTGTATGAATTAAGAAGTTTAAAATTGCAAGCCCAATTAGCGATAAAAGCAAAAATGATAGGACTAAACTTTTTAGTATGGAAAAAAGTTGAACTTGGGCATAAGAGATGTCACTTTGAACATTTAAAAGTCCAATTTTGCTCCATCCAGCTGAAACATTAGCACTTGCTATTGGAGCTTTAATATTTATAAGGTTAATAAACCACTCAGGTACATTAGAGTTTTTAATATTATTTTCTCTTTTAAATAGTGTGTTGCCATCCATATCTTTTAGAGATATAAATTGGTAGTTTCCACTGTCAAAATTAGCATTGATCATAGTAGACATCATATTTATATCGCCATCTGCACTACCAAGTGAAAGACTTAACGAACTAGCAGTATTTTTTGCATCTTCATATAGTCTTTTTTGAACACTGTCATTAGCACTTTGAAAGTTTAAAAACAAAACACAAGAGAGTAAAATAACCAAAAATATAGATAACAAAATAGCTATCTGTTTAAAGAGTGTCATCTGTTACTCCTAACTTTATATTTAGTTTTGCTCTAGAACTGTAACACCATGTATATTTACATTTTCATCTACACACATAGTAAAACCAAGTAGACACGGCATGTCTATATTGTAGTCTTCTACATTGATTTTTGTTTTGGCATCAATAGTTATGCTAGTTCCATTTTGTGTAATTATTGCATCAAAGTTAACTGGCTTTATTACACCATGCAGTTTAAGATTTCCGTTTAAAACATAATTGTCTTTAGTTTCTGTAGAGATTATATTGTTAATAGTGTATGTACTATATGTAAATTTATCACTCTCTAGAGTTTGATACATATTTTCATCTCTATCTTCATTATCACTTTTAAATCTTAGCATCTCTACACTTATAGTACCACGTATAGAAGTTAGTTCATTCCCGCTCATTGATAGTTTTGCATTTAAAAAGTTGTTTTGAGGGTTTATTTTAGCATCTCCTAAAACACCAGTTAATGCAGATACCGAACCATCTTTTAACTTAAGCTCATTAGCAAACATAGAAACTGCTAATAATACAAATAACATTAAAAATTTCATCTTGTATCCTTTTGATAAGATTTTATTATTATAGCACTAATGTAATAACCTTGATAGTGCAAGTGTTAAACCAAGTCCTGAAGCTATCCATCCAACAAATACCATGACAATTGAAAGTTCCCTTAAACTCGTTAGTTTTGTAAGTGATGTAAATACTATAATATTATAATACGAGATCACAAAAGGATAAACTATAGCTAAAGCAAATGGCATTTCTAAGTATGAAATTACATAACTTATAGTAAATAGTATAAATATAATAAAGTGTTGTTGTTTTTCTTGAATTTTTACAAAGTATGCTGATATAAGACCAAGTAGGTGGAATGACATAATTGTATATGTATAATTATCCCAAATATTTATACTCTCATGTCTTGAAAGAGTTTCAAAAAGGTTTGAATCAAGTAGTATCCATAGTATTAAAGGGATAAAAGTCGCAATTTTATAATGTGTTTGTGCCACTTTTTCCACTTTATAATTTATCAAGATTAGGGCTGATAAAAGAACTATAGTTGAAAAAATGATCGCTATAGATACTCTATCTTCAGCTATCGATGTAAAGTTATAAGTTCCAATCATATATGCAATAGCAAGAGCAAAAAAAAGTTCACGTTGTTGATGATTTTTAAATAGGTATATTCCAAGTGGAGCCATTATACCTATAGACAAACCGAGTAAAAAGAGTGTCAATGGATTGTAAAATGGATAAAAAAATGATAAAACAAATTGAACACTAATAGCTACCATTATTTTATGCATTGGATTATTTATTTTTTGCCAGTTAAGTCCTGCAAGTATGGTTCCAAATACACCGCCTGTAAAAAGTGGAAAAAGCTCAAGTAAGTCTGAATTGAAATGTTCAGTTATACCTGTTTGTACGATCAGTAGATAAAAACTAAGTTCAAATCCTAAAAGTAGAGTTAGAGCTATAGAGTTGATCATCTGTTTTTAATCCATAGTAGATATAAAATTGCGTAAGACAGATCATAAAATCCTACAAGAAGTGCTAGTGCATCTAAACTGGATATATAAAAAAGTGAGAAAAATATAGTTCCGGTAATTATACGCGCATATGAGGTCATTTCAGCTAAAAAGTGTGAATGTTTAATTGTACCTATTAGGTGTAATATACCTACAAATCCCATAAAACCAAATACCAAATAATAGTGAGGTGAAAATTTAAATCCTAAGAATTCAAAAAGTTGGGGTGCAAAAAGTATAAGTATAACAGCACCAAGACCATCAGAAGCAAATCCATTTAGGTGGTAAAGTTGCATGAGATCTAGTTTTTTAAAAGAGAGTTTTTTATATACAAAATATAAGATCACAACAAGTGCTAATATACCAGCAAAGAGTCTAATCCACCAAAAAGGTTCAATAGACATTTCGATAAATCCAGCTTGAACAAATCCAGATACACTAAGTGGAAAAAATATTAAAGCTATAACATAACCCCAAGCATGGATAAGTTTTTTTGGAAATTTATAAAAATAGCTGATTATGCTAAGGGACATAAAAAATATTCCAAGTCCTATTGCAACATGTGCATGAGCTACAATAAGATCATTTCTGTGAAACAGCCATCTAAGCTCTGGAATAAAGAGTATATTTCCCTCGATCATGACAAATAAAAATGCCCAAATAGATATGATGAGGTAAGGATGGGTTTTTATACTTAGTTTTGCATCTTTATACCAAATATATAAAAGTGGAGCATAAAAAAATGTAAGCCATTGAAAAAACCACTCTTGATGATATGAGAGCTCGCCTATGAAAATTCTATATCCCACAGAAGCAATATATCCTACCAGAGGGATTATCCAAAGTACATGAAGTCTTGGTTTTATCTCCTTTTTTGAGTGAAGCTTGATCATTAGATAAAAAAGCGGTATTAACGTAAAGCTCATACCCAGAGTATTGTCTCCATGTGGTCCACTTATGGTAGCTTCAACCTGCCCAATATCAGGGTTCATTAGTATTATAAGTGCGACAGGTGCAGCAAATAAAATTGCCTTTGATACTTTTACCCAAGTTGGTTGAACTGTGTATTGTTTAATTGTTTTAAAAATTGCTATGATATAAAAGATACCGCTAGAGGCAAGAATAAAGTTTAACTCATATGCAAAGTCATAAAATGCAAGTCCTCTTTGGGCTCCTAAAAGTAAAGATATACCAGCCATAAATAAAAACAGATGCCATAAAAAGAAATAATTTTTTAAATATTTGGCGGCACCGTCAAGGTTAAGTCCATCCTTTGCAAAAAGTGCAAAAGGTAGAAGTGAGAGACCAAGCATTATAGGACCATAAAGCATAAGTGTTATGTGAAGGCTTCTTGTAGTCATAGGATTTAGAAGTGTTTCATTAAAAAATGAGAATCCAAGAAGTTGAGCTGCATATATAACAGCTACTAAAACTGATATGAAAAATACAAATGTCCATATGGGGATTATCTCTTTTACTAAATTACTGAATTTTTCCATCTCTCATCTTTATAGTTTTTGTTGCATATTTTTCAATACTTAGATCATGTGATGCTACAACAACTGTAGTACCAGATTCTGCTGCAGTTTTTAGAAGTTCATACACAAGTATTGAATTTTTTGTATCTAAACTACCTGTTGGTTCATCTGCAAATATTATTTTAGGATTATTAATAAGTGATCTAGCTACTGCTACACGTTGTCTTTGCCCACCTGATATTTCGTTAGGGTATCTTTGACTAAGATCTTTTATACCGAGTTTTTCTAAAAGTGGATATATGTCTTTTTTATACTCATTCTTTGCCGCTAGTGCAATATTTTCATAAACATTTAGGTAGTTGATAAGAAAGTGAAATTGAAAAACAAAACCTATATTATCTTGTCTAAATATATCTATATTATCTATATCATTAACATTTGTCCCATCTAAAAAAAGTTCACCGCTTGTAGGTTTTAAAAGGGTTGAGAGGATTGATAATAAAGTAGACTTACCACTTCCACTCTCACCAGATAAAAATAAAAACTCATAAGGCTTTATATTAAAAGATATATTGTATAAAACCTGTTCATTTTTTTCGTAAAAATGGGATATGTTTTTAAGCTCGATCATGCACATCCTTGATTTATAAGTATGATGGGGTCTGTTTTAGAAGCGATGTACGCAGGTAGGATTGATCCCATAATAGCCATTGTAATAGTAGATATAAATACATAAAGTGCCATTGAAAGATCTATTGAACCGTTTACATAGCCTTGAAGTGTTTCTATGTGTGGTATGATCTCTAATATAGATATACTTAGTAAAAGGGCAAAACTATAAGCAGCAACTCCCATGATCACACCTTCAAAGAAAAGGTTTTTAATTATAAAAAGTCTACTTTTTCCAAGCGCACGCATAATTCCAAACTCTTCTTTTCTTGAATTTACAATCATACTCATAACCGATCCAATTCCCATAAGTCCCATAACATAAGCTAAAGATGATATTACCAAAGATGAATTTTCTATGATCTTAAACTGATTGTACTCATCTACAAAGCTTTGTGTAGTTTTAACATCAATATCTTCATCTAGCTTTGAAATTTGTTTCTTTAAAGTATCTGTTTCATTTGGGTTATTTGATGAAACAAGAATAAAAGAAGCTGAACGGTTAAAGAGTTTTCCAGCATCTTCTATATTCATAACAACACCACCTTCCTCAAAGCCTATTTCACTTGAGAATGTTCCAGTTACTTTAAAGTTTTTGTTACCAATTTTTACACTGCTTTTTTTGATCTGTTTAGCAATGTTTTGGCCTATTATGATCTCACCTTGTTTTGGATAATTTCCACTTGAGAGTTTGTAATGAATAAGATGGTTTTGAGTAACGCCATAGATAGCAGCTATAGGGATCTGCTCAACTGGTGATGCTCCAACTATCACACCGTAGCTTGATTTTGTATACTGAAGTTGTTTTATATCATCTCTTAGACTAAGGTCTATGTTGGAGAAAAAAGTATCAGCTATACCTTTTTGGGTAATAATAATATCACCATCTGTTTTGATCATATTGGAATACATCCCTATGATCCCTTGAGATATAGACGATATTAAAAATATAGCACTTACAGCCACGGTAATGGATAAAAATATTAAAAGGCTTTTAAATCTATTTTTACCTAAAGTTCTAAGTGCAATCATTCTTAAAATACCTTTGAAAGCTCTTCTTTTGTAGTTATGTAAGAGATACTTTTTACTTTTTTATCTTCAAACTTCACTACTGTAATTTTTTCATCAGCTTTTGGAACAGAGTTTTGAAACTTTTCACCATAGTGAAGATAGATCAGGTGTTTGTACTCTCTTAGTTTTGGAAGGGCGAACATGTTTGTTATAACAGTTGGCATCTTATTTATGTCGGCTATATAGATAGCTTTATTTCTTTGTAAGAAGTACTTGTTTTTAGTAGCTAGATATTCATTTATCAAAGCACCTGTATCTTTATCAAAAGCTATTAGTACTGTTTTTGTGTTTTTTGGTATTTTCATCTCTCTTGATTTTGGAGTTTCAAATTTATAATTATTTAAAAAGTCTATTTTTGAACCTATTTTTAAATAATCTGCAGATAATCCAACTACACTTATAAGTAAAATAAACAGTATGTTTTTCATTATTTTATCCTTTTGTCAAGTTCAGAGGCAACAGTAGCTACCCATTGATCTATAGGTTTTTCTAGATCATTCAAAGTTAAAAAATCACCATCGATAGATATTGGTATATTTTTTACTTGGTTTAACGATCTTGCAAGAAGTTCATCTTTTGCATCCAAACGGTATTCTCCCACAAGTCTTACAGACCCATCAATATAAGCATTAAGAGAAACTACGGTAATACCTAAAGAGAGAGGTGAAAGATTGTTCCAGTTTTCATCTTCAAAATGAACTTCAGATGTTGAAAGCGCAGCTTTTAATATTAGAGCATCATCAGTTAGAGTGTTAGTGTTTTTACCTTTTAGAGCACCCTTTAGTGAGTCTGTCGCATATTTTGAGATCTTTTTATAAAGATCTTTTTGCTGTTGAGTTTGTTCTTTTAAAGGTATAGCAGGGATTACTAGGATCTCATCTACATATACTTTTTTGTATTGTGAAAGTTTTTTAGTATCACCTATAAAACCAGGACTTTGTTTTAGGTCTTCATAGTTTTGAAAAAAACCAGAGTTTTTAGGTGCGATAACCTTTGAAGTACAACCGTTAAATAGTATAAGAGATGCAGCAATTATACTTGAGATTAATATATGTTTTGTCATTATATTTTCCTTCTAGATAAAAATCATGCTTAAATTATATCTGATTTAATGTTGTCGTTTGTTAAATCTAGAAGTACCATCTTTAGCTTCAAACTTAAATTCATTAGCATAATCTTTTAGGTAGTGTGGAACCGAGCGACCTTTTATTTTCATCATATCTTTTAGCATCAGTTTTGAGACTTCTCTTTTCTCAAGGTTTTTATGACCACATAGATACAGAAAAAGTAACTCCCCAAGTCTTACTAGAGAGATCTTATAAGTTGAATCTGTTTGATTGTATATCCACATAGAAAACTTATAAAAATTTTCATATACACTTTCATTTTCCCACAAAAGATTTATGCTGTTTTTGAAGTTTCCACTGTTATATGTTAAGTCCCAAAATCTGGCAAAGCGTTTCATAATCTGTATATCTTTAAAGCTTAATAAGTTGTTTTTTAAAATATCATACGGAGGGTATTGACTGTAAACCATACCAAAGTCTAAATCGTGTCTGTTTATATCGGTCCCTGAGAGTTTTTTAAGTATGCCTATTTGGATTTCACATGAACTTAGACTAACTAACTCATCTAAATTTTTTCCAAAACTTTTTAAGGACTCTCCAGGAAGTCCAACAATAAGATCAAGGTGGATATGTGCATCTGTCTCACCTTCTAAAAATGCAATATTTTCTTTGATCTTATCAAGTTTAAGATTTCTGGATATATTTTTTGCAACCTCTAGGTTAAGAGTTTGTATACCTATTTCAAGTTGCAACGCACCGTGAGGAAACTTTTTTATTTTCTCTTTTATGGAACTTGGAAAATGGTCTGGGATTACCTCAAAATGAGCAAAGTAAGGTGGCTCTTTTTCTAAAAAAAAGTCGAGTATTTTGTTTGCAGTTTTTATATTTATATTAAAAGTTCTGTCTACGAACTTAAAATTTCTTGCTCCCCTTTCCCATAGTTTTTGAAACTCCTCAAGTGTTTTGTCTATATCAAAAGTACGCACTCTTTCATCAATAGAAGATAGGCAAAATTCACACTCAAAAGGGCATCCTCTGGAGATCTCTACATATATATATCTATTTTTAATATCCTCATCCGTATAATATTCGTACGGTAGATTTACTTCTTTTAGGTTTGGCATAGTTTGTTTTATGATTTTTGTTTTTTCTTGAGTTTGTACAGAGTTTTGTAGGTCTTTACACAGCTCATAAAAAGCAAGATCTCCTTCACCTTGAACAATATAATCTGCATCACTAAAATCAACCCTAAAAGGTTCGTGAGATACTTCAGGACCGCCTAAAATTATGATGGTTTGAGGGGATACTTTTTTAATAATATGGATAAGTTCATTAATCTCTGAAGCATTCCAAATATATACACCAAGTGCAATTATGTCTGGCTGATCATCTAGTAGTTTTTCTGCAACACTTTGAAGTGCATCATTTATGCTAAATTCTAAAATCTCAGTCCTCTTTTGAAACTCTTTTAAATTGGCATATATATATCTTAGAGCTAAAGAGCTGTGTGTATAGCGTGAGTTAAGCGTAGAGAGTATAATATTCATTAATTTACATACTGTTTTGTGATTTTAAAATATCTGTCATATCTTCGTGTATATTTATTATTTTATCTAGCAGTTCTTGGTCTTTTGACTCGTCTGTACTTATGATCTGTTTCGCAAGTTTATGGATTTCATCATGAAGAGTATCTATCTGTTCAATAGCTTTTTTTGAAAAGTGTTTTTTAGCATCACTGTTTAGCCATTTGCTAAAGTTACAATCTTTACTGCTTATCTTTTTTGTAAATGGATAAAACTCAGGATCTTTAACGTAGTCTTCTAAGGCTTTGATCCACTCTTTATGTTCAACTAATGCGTAGAGTGATGAGTTTTCATGGAAAAGCTTTTTAGAGTTTTTCTCCCATGACTCATATCCCATGTAAGATTTAATCCAGTTTTCAACTTCATCACAAGGCATTGGTCTTGAAAGTACATAACCCTGTGCCTGGTAACATCCAAGTTGTATTAAGACATTTCCATGTTCTTCACTCTCAACACCCTCGGCTATTACAGCACATCTAAAAGCATCAGCTAGAGCAATAGTAGCTTCAAGTATAGATAAACTTGCACGATCATGAAGCATATCCATAACAAAGCTTTTGTCTATTTTTAAAGTGTTAATGCTTAAGTCTTTTAGGTATGAAAGGGTAGAATATCCTGTTCCAAAGTCATCTAGTGCTATTTGAAAACCCATCTCTTTAAAAGTACTAATCATCTTGTTGGCTTGTGCAATATCATCAAATGCATGAGTTTCAAGTATCTCAAACTCTACGTCTTTTGGAGATATATTTGGATATTTTTCAAGTAGAGATTTTAAAAGTGTAAAAGTTTTTGTTTCTTTAAATTCGTGTGCACTTATATTTATACTAAGCATAAACTCATACCCTTGTTCACGCCATTTTGAGTATTGTTTAAATGCATTAGTTACAACCCATTCTCCTAGACCTAACATTAGTTCTTTTTGAGGGTTTATTATAGGTAAGAACTGGTCAGGAAACATCATACCTTTTTCTGGGTGTTGCCATCTTAGTAGTGTTTCAAAACCTATTACCTTATTATTTCTCATATCAACTTTAGGCTGGTAATAAAGTACAAAATCATTATTTTTTAAAGAAAGTTCAAAATCTTGAATAACTTTAAGTTGTTCCCTTGTTGATGAGTCAAGATCTAAGTTAAATATATGATATTGGTTTTTTCCAAGTTTTTTCGCATCGTACATAGCTTGATCTGCTTGACGTAAAAGTGCTTCAGGACCTATCTCTTCAGACTGAGGATAAAAAGTGGCACCTATACTTGCAGTCATTTGAATCGATTCTGTCTTATCTTTTGGATTTACTACATTTTGTTGAAGTGTTTCTAAAAAACTGTTAAATATAGGGCCTACATCACTTTTAGGGTCTATATTTGCAAGTGCTACTATAAATTCATCTCCTCCAAGTCTAGCTACGAAGTCTTCTGTTCTAAGGGTATCTTTTATTTTTTTAGAGATTTGTATAAGTATTTTATCACCAAGTTCATGACCAAAGTGATCGTTTATATCTTTAAATCCATCCAAGTCTATATAGAGTAATGCCATATGGTTATCGTTTTGCTTAGTTTTTTCTAAAAGCTTTTGTATATATTCTGTAAATAAATATCTATTTGGAAGACCTGTAAGCATATCGTGTTTAGCAATATAGTCTAGTTGCTCATTATATTTTACTTGTTCTGTTATATCTGTCATAAAACCAACAAATCTAATAGGCGTTCCATCTTCAGCAAAAAGAGCCTTACCCCTACTTGTTACCCATATATAGTCTTCATTTTTTTTAAGCACTCTAAAAGTATTTTCATATTTTTTTACCCCTTTACTTTCTAAGTAGAGTTGTACTTCTTTATCTGCTTTAGCTCTATCTTGTTGATGTATAATCTCATACCAACCTTCAGTAGTGTGAACAATATCATTTTTTTCATACCCAAGCATAGTGTAAAATCTATCTGAAAAAGAGACTGTATTGTTTTGCATATCCCAATCCCAAAGACCATCTTGTGTACCGTCTACAGCAAGTTCAAATCTATCACGCTCATTTATAAGTTGTTTATTTTGTTCGCTTATTTTTAGACGAGATTTTTTTATAGAGTCTAGCATGAAGTTAATTGTTTGAGATAGTCTTGATATCTCTTTTGGACCATGATGTGGTAAAACATCAGTTGGAATCCCATGTTTGTCTTGCTTAAGAAGAGTTTTTGAAATATTTGATATTGGTTTTACTATGAAAATATATATATTGATAAATAAAGTTATGATCAGTATAGATGCAACAAGAAAAAAATCTATAATAGAGTTTAAAATAAGTTCATCAAGCTTTTCTTGAAGCTCTTTATCTGAAAGGTAAATGCTTATGTTTCCAATAAGTTTTGAATTTGAGGAAATAATATCTTCACTTTTGTGGATATAGGCTTTTTTTATTTTTTTTATATGTTCTATATTGTTTTGGTCGAAGTCTATTATTTTATCGTTTATACGTATTTTCCCGCTAATATAAACTTGACCTCCAACTATTTCTCCCATATTATAGTCTTTTACAACTATGGCAAGATAATCTGAAACTTTCATTTGATTAGCTAAAACTTTGTTGTATTCATTAATTGCATATGATTCAAGATCGTTAGAAATATTTTTTAGTAAAAGTTTAATAGTTTCTGTAGATTCACTTTTCATTTGAACTATAGTATTTGATTTTAACTCATTGTAGTTTGTTCTTGTATGCAGTGATAAAACAACTAAAACGGTTAATATAATAGTTAAAGCAAGAGTCAAGTATAAAGATGGCTTGTATTTATATGGCATTTATGAGTCCTATTTATCTTTAATCTCTAAACCTAAAACATTTCTTTTTATAGTATCTAAGTTTTTATTTATATTCTCTTTAGATATTGCTAGTATTGGTAGTTGTTGGTTGTGCTTTACTTTTAGTCCTTTTAGATGTGAATCTAAGCTTTCAACAGCATGTTCGCCCATCAAAAATGGTTGTTGCATAGCTGCTCCAACTAAAATTTCTTTTGGGATGAGTTCTAAAAAGATAGGTTCCGCATCAAAACATATAAGCAAAACTTTACCTTTTTTACCAGAGTCTTCAATCGCTCTTAAAGCCCCCTTATACCTGTCTGAACCTTGTAACCAAATAGCTTTTAAGTTTGGATCTTCTTCTATTAGTTTAGTTGCAAAGTCATATGTCTCTTGACATGAAAAATCAACTTGTTGATATAGGTTTGAACTTTTTATATTTGCCTCAGATAGTGCTCTTATAAATCCATCGGTCCTGTCTCTTCCGTTTTTACGACTTTGTGGTATGGATATTATTCCAACTGTTCCATACTCATAACCTTTTCTATACATCTCTTTTGTTAAAACTTTTCCTATTTTATAAGCACCCTCTTCATTATCTGAAGATATGAAAGAGACATATTCACCCTCTTCAGTACCAATATCTGAAATAACAACAGGTATATTTGCATTTTTTAAAAGTTTTAAGACAGTAACAGCTGCTGAGGAGTTAGTAGGTGAGAGAATTACACCGGTACTTTCTTGTTTGATCGCACTAATTGTATTCTTTAGTTCATTTTTTGCTAAGTTGTTTGAACTATAGACATTGATATCATATCCCAACTCTTTGGATTTTGATTCTACACCTTTGGACATTATGCTCCAAAAAGGTATTCTCAAATCTGAAACTATATATGTTATTTTCTTAGTTTTTTTGACATCTACTTGATTTGCCGTTGTACAAGAGAGTAGAACAAAACTTATAATAAACAAAATTTTTTTCAGCATTTTCAGCCTTTTTTAGCAGAAGTTTTATATAACAAAGTATACCCTAAGTACGAATTTTATACAAAAAAATCAGATAAAGTCATATAATAGATTTAGCAAAAATACTTTTTATTTGTGATACAATTGGTAACATAAATTAATAGTTAAATAAAGTGTTAGAGGTTATGAAGTGACAATAGAACAAACTATACTAGTTGTAGATGATGAAAAGAGTAATGTTGAGTTTTTAGTAAATAACTTGCAAGAAAAGTACAATGTGAAAATAGCACCAAATGGTGATATAGCTTTAAAAATACTAGATAGGTTTAATGTAGATCTTATTTTACTAGATATAGATATGCCTATACTAGACGGCTATGAAACTTTGAAAGAGATAAAAAAGAAAGAGAAGCTAAAAGATATACCTGTAATATTTCTAACGTCTAAATATAATGATGATTCTATGGTTTATGGTTATGAACTTGGAGTAAAAGATTATATAAAAAAACCTTTTAATACTAAAGAACTTGAAGTAAGAGTTGATAATCATATACAAACATATGAGCTTATAAAAAAACTAGAGTATGCATATAAAAATTTAGAGAAATTTATACAAAATCAAGAGAGTATAGTGATCCTAACAGATGGTATAACGATCAAGTTTATAAATAAACAGTTTTCTGATTTTTTTGGTTATAAAAATATTGCAGATTTTTTAAAGGATCATAAGTGTATATGTGAATACTTTGTAGAAAATGACAGATTTTTTCATCTTGGAAAAATAAAAGATGATGAAAACTGGGTAGACGTTATAGAAAAGTTACCAGAATCCGAACGTATTGTATCTTTGGTTGGTAAAAGAAAAAAAGAGCATCTGTTTGCAGTATCTGTTAGTTGTTATGACAGATATGCAAAGCTTATTACTTTTACGGATGTGACAGAGAGTATAGAAGAAAAAATGAATATGGAAGGAAAAATACTCCATGATAAACTAACAGGAGCTTACAATAAAAAATATTTTGAAGAAAACTATAAAAAAATATTAAATGATTACAGTTCATTAGACTATAAACTTGGTGTGGCACTTTTAGATATAGATCGTTTTAGAATTATAAATGATAACCATGGTCATGACATTGGAGACCATGTTTTAAGAGAATTTGTGCAAACGATCAAAAATAATTCACGTCAAGACGACATTTTGATCCGTTGGGGTGGAGAAGAGTTTGTGTTACTTTTAAAAATAAGCTCTTCAAATGATCTAGAAAAAGCACTAGATAACCTTAGAAAGGTTATACAAAATCATAACTATGAAACAGTAGGTGGTATAACATGCTCAATAGGTGCAAGTGTATATAACCGAGGTGAAAATATACAATTGACATTAAAGAGGTCAGATGAAGCTGTTTATACTGCTAAAGCAAATGGACGAAATAGAGTAGTAATTAAAGTTTGAAATAAAGTGTAAAGTAAGAGTATATTTTGTAGACTAAAGGGAATTCTTATGAAAACTGGAGTCGTAAAATGGAAGATAAACTATGGCATAGTATGGGTATTGACGAAGTTTATTCTGATGTGGATTCTAATGAAAAGGGCTTGAGTAGTTCCGAAGCCAAAAGGCGACTAGAGCGAGATGGACCAAACAAGCTTCAAGAAGAGAAGAAAAAAAATGCTTTTGTCCGTTTTATGTTGCAGTTTCACAATCTTTTAATATATGTACTTCTCGTAGCAGCAGCGGTTACTTTTGTACTTGACCATATAGTTGACTCTATAGTTATATTGAGTGTTGTAGTGATCAATGCGATCATCGGTTTTGTACAAGAAAACAAAGCTGAAAATGCAATGGAATCAATCCGAAAGATGCTCGCTTACACAGCTGTTGTGTTTAGAGATGGTGAAAAGCAAAAGTGCAACAGTGAAGATCTGGTAGTAGGAGATGTAATTCAACTTAATGCAGGTGATCGTGTTTTAGCAGATATACGTGTTGTCCAAGCACATGGATTGAGTGCTCAGGAGGCAATATTGACAGGTGAGTCTGCTCCAGTTGACAAAAACCCTGATAGTGTTGAAGATGATGCAAGTATAGGTGACAGATCATCTATGTTTTATGCAGGAACTACAGTTTCTAGTGGTGTTGGTAAAGGTGTAGTTGTTGCTACTGCAAACCAAACGGAACTAGGAAGAATAAATAAGATGCTCCACAGCGTTGAGTCACTAACCACTCCTTTAGTAGATCAGATGGATGTTTTTGCTAAGTATTTAACTGCTTTTATACTCTCTTTTTCGGCTATCATCTTTGTTATTGGCTACTATATAAAAGGTCTTGAATTTACAGATACATTTATGGCAGTTGTAGGTTTATTTGTAGCTGCCATTCCTGAAGGTTTACCGGCAGTTTTAACTATCACACTTGCAATAGGTGTTCAGGCTATGGCTAGAAGAAATGCCATAGTTAGACATCTTCCAGCCATTGAGACCATAGGTTCAGTATCTGTGATATGTTCCGATAAAACAGGGACACTTACACAAAATGAGATGATGGTTCAAACTCTGCTTACTTCATCTGAAGAGTTCAGTGTAACAGGCTCAGGTTATGATCCTTCTGGTTCTGTATGTTCACAAGAACAAAAAGATGTAGATGTTCAAAAAAATGATGCAGTCAAGATGATCGCTAAATGTTCAGTCTTATGTAGTGATGCTACACTTAATAATAAAGACGGTCAGTGGAGTATAGACGGAAGCCCTACAGAGGGTGCCTTGGTTGCATATGCTCAGAAGATAGGCTGGGATGCTGAAGAGATACGAAATAAGTACCCAAGAAACGATTTTATCCCTTTTGATTCTAAACATAAATTTATGGCCACTCTAAACCATGATCATAAACACAGCTCTTTGATCGTAGTAAAAGGTGCAGCTGAGATCATACTCAAGATGTGTACAAAACAATATATAAGTGATGATGAGTCAGAGCCTATAGTTAAAGACTACTGGGAAAAAAATGCAGAGAAAATAGCTTCAAAAGGTCAACGTGTTTTAGCTCTAGCCTATAAAACTGCTCCAAATGATCAAAGTAGCTTAAGTTTTGATGATATAGATGATGAGCTTATTCTTGTAGGCTTAACAGGGCTTATAGACCCACCGCGTCCTGAAGCTATGGATGCTGTAAAAGAGTGCTACAGTGCAGGAGTTGGGGTTAAAATGATCACAGGTGATCACACAACCACAGCTGCAGCAATAGGTAGCACAATAGGACTTAAAGAGTGTGAAAATGTTTTAAGTGGAGCAGATATAGAAAAACTCAGTGATGATGAACTAAAAGAGGCTGTTTTAAAAACAGATATATTTGCTCGTACTACACCTGAGCATAAACTAAGACTCGTAAAAGCGCTTCAGTCTAACAACAAAGTTGTTGCAATGACAGGTGATGGAGTAAATGATGCACCAGCACTTAAGCGCTCAAATGTCGGGGTAGCAATGGGTAAAAATGGTACAGAGGCTGCAAAAGAATCGAGTGAATTTGTCTTGACTGATGATAATTTTGCCTCTATAGTAAGTGCAATACGTGAGGGAAGACGTGTATATGACAACATAAAAAAAGTGATCAGCTGGACACTTCCAACCAATGCTTCTGAAGCTTCTGTGATAATAATAGCTATACTTTTTGGAATATCTTTGCCAATCACACCTATTCAGATACTTTGGGCAAATATGATCACAGCGGTTACACTTGGGATAGCTCTTGCTTTTGAAGCAGAAGATCAAAACATAATGAGTCGAGCACCAAGAGAATTAGATGAGCCTATTTTGAATAAAACTTTAGTCTGGCAGATATTTTATGTGACGGTTTTATTTTTAGTAGCTATATTTGGACTATATACATATGCTACACAGATGTACCCACAAAACGATACCCATGCTCAAACAATAGCCTTTAATACACTTGTATTTATGGAGATCTTTTACCTTTTTTATGTGAGAAATATGAATACGTATACTCGTGGAATCTCTGAGATACTTTCAAGTAAAGCTGCTTGGATAGCCTCAGGTATAGTTTTAGTAGCGCAAATGTTAGTAACATATCTCCCTTTTATGCAGAGTGTTTTCTCTACAGAAGCGCTGTCACTCTTTGATCTATTTTTAGTAGTACTTGCAGGGTTTGTTATGTTTGCATTGCTTGAACTTGAAAAATACATTCGACTTAAAAGTTCAGGTGCTGTTAATTAAGTATATATATAAATAATATAAAGTTTTATACTCAAAGGATTAATTATGGAAAAAACATTTACACTAGATGGTGTTGAGGTAAAAGTTATTACTGTATTTCACAACAATGAAAACCCAACTGCTTTAGTAGAAGACAGTGAGGGAAATATTTTTCATATAAAAGAAAGCTCATTAGTGGTTTCCGATGTTTAGAGTTTTTATTTTTATTTTTTTTATTATCAGTATTGTTAATGGAGCAACTTTAAGTAAAGAGCCCTTGGAAAACTCGCTTATAGTTTACAACTCAAACATAGCATTAGTATATGAAAAAAGAGAACTTAGTGTAAAAAAAGATGATAAATATCTTGTATACAGTGGTGTTGCAAGCAGGATTGTAACAGACTCTATAAATATAAAACTACCCGAGTCTGTAAAACTTTTTTCTCAGCAGTATCGCTATGACAAACTTACACTCCCCAAACTTCTAGAAGCTCATATTGGAAAGAGTGTTGAAGTTCTAGGGGAGAAGGTTACTCTTTTAGCTTATGATCACAGTAAGTGTTTGGTAAAGATCAACGAAGGTACTATAGTAAGTGTCGATACAAAAGATGTAACTTTTCAAAAGATCCCAAAAGAGCTTATAACAAAACCATCTTTGGTTTGGAATATAGAATCTTATAACAACTTAAAAGAAAACATGGAACTTGAATATTTGATCAACGGTATCTCTTGGAAGAGTGACTATGTTTTAAATATTGATCAAAAAAGCGCAAACTTAGTAGGGTGGATCAGTCTTAATAACAGATCTGGAAAGGCTTTTAAAAATACAGAACTAAATCTTTTAGCAGGAGATATAAACCGTGTTGAAAAAGTTGTACCTGAGTACATACGTGCTAAAACAGATATGCTCTATACAGAATCAAATAGTGTTCAACATCAGCCATATGAAGGTTACCACTTTTACTCTGTCCCATTTAAAGTAAACCTTGCAAATAATGAAAATACGCAAATAAAGTTTATTGAAAAAAATGATCTCGATTTTGAAAGAAATTATAGAGAAGTTGTTTCAAATCCAGCCTATATAAATGGTGAAAAAAAACATGATGTATCTCAGTATGTAACGATAAAATCTCTTGATATACCATTACCTGCAGGTGTTGTTAGAAGCTACTCTAAACACAATGGTAAAAGTGTTCTTTTAGGAGAAGAAACAATCAAACATACTCCAAAAAATACCCCAGTAACGATCAGACTTGGAAAAAACTTTGATATTAAAGTAGTTGAGTCCATTGTTAAAAGGGATGATGATCAAAAGTATTATGAAGCTACTGTAAACTACAAAGTACTAAACAACTCAAATAAGAAAAAAATTGTACACCTTTTAGTGCCTTTTAATAAACATGATAAAAGCAGTATAAAAACTTCTCAAACTTACAAGTATACAAAAGGGAATATGTTAGAGTTTAGCATAAGTGTAGAAGCGAACAGTTCTGAAAGCTTTGATGTTGAGTTTCGTAGTAAAAGATAAGATTAGTCACACAACTAAAGTATATTTTATGGTCTCAAAACTCCTAAAGCCTTGTGGAATTTTTGAGTTTCTGATTTTTGAACACTTTGTGGAACATAGAAAACTCCTTTGAGTAAATTTTGTTCCAAATGTAAGAGTTTAATTAACACTTCTTAATCTAAGAGTGTAGCTAACTTAATATTCTATTTTTTTACTAATAGGATTTGAAAGCTTGCTTGTTGGAACATAAGGCTTATGGCCATTATCCTTTAAATAACTTATATACAATATTCTTGTTACATAAGGAATATTTACATCTATAGAATTTTTATTTTTTGTGATTATTAATTCAATTTTACAAACATACGAAGAGTATTTATCTCTCCAATCTATATTGTTAAGTTCTATATATTTATCATTCACTTTCTCAAATATAGGTATATGTTTTATACTTTTACAGCCATCAAAACTTATTGACTTCGGTATATCTTTATCTAGCACTGAAACTTTCTTTACAGTTCTTACCTTTGTTCCATCCTTATATTCGCTAAGAATTATTTGGTTCTCACCCGTCAAAGAATCACGTATTACATCTACTAAGTATGTATAATTTTTACTTCCTATTTCCTTATATGGATCTTTTATGCCATAACCAGACAATGATATTGTTAAACCTAATATACATGTAATATAAAAAAGCATTTTATTCATAACTACTTGCCTTTAATTTCATTAGTAACTGTCTAGTTTATAGGGAGCATTCCATAATAACATTATATATAATTTATATCTATGAATTATTAAATATAATACCTCTAAACTCTAAAAGACCAATTTAGTTGATTCTAACTTATAATTGCTTAGATTTCTGTGTCCTAATTAGTGTAGGTTATGGAACATTAATTCCAAAATGGAACAATTTTTTCAGAAGATTAGTGCGAACAATCTGCGACCAAAACCATAAAGTTTCAGACATTTATGACCAG